>ENA-OUNS01000603-OUNS01000603.1-human-gut-metagenome-genome-assembly--contig:-NODE-603-length-28326-cov-7.339358_pt1 | contig 28326 bp, 13 predicted proteins | sample MGYA00243237_ERZ505104 | MGnify/ENA primary metagenome ERZ505104 (study PRJEB26097, sample SAMN02711295) | human gut metagenome | biome: Gut microbiome | host: Homo sapiens | place: Denmark: Copenhagen...
AAATACTCTGGATCACCCGCATTTTGTGCTCCAAGGAAGAATGGACATAGACCTGCAGCGTGGTGCGGACATCCGCATGGCCCAGCATCTCGCTCAGGCTCTTGACATCTACCCCTCGCTCTACACAGCGGGAGGCATACGTGTGCCGCAGCACATGAAAATTTCGGTATGGGACACCTGCGGCTTTCAGCCAGGCCCGATATTGATACTGCATCGTCCGTGGCTCCATCGGCGCACTTTTCCCGGTCAGGAGATAGTTTTCTCCGTTAGGATGGGACTGGATGATCTTTTTTAAGAGGGCAGCCATGTCCCCCGGCAAGGGGATAGTACGCCGAGCGCTGTCACTTTTGGGTGGCAGCACCATCAAGCAAGTGCGTTCCCCGCTGCGGATACGCTGCACTGTTTTGCTGACATGGAGCACCCCATTTCGCAGGTCAATATCTTTATATTGTAAGGCGCACAGTTCCCCGAGACGCAAGCCGGTATTCAGCGTCAGCAAAATGCCGATACCGGCGGTCGTCGGCTTGTCCATGATTTTCTGCGCCAGCCGCTGGATCTCGTCCGGATAGAAGATGTCGATTTGCTTTCGGCGGTATGCTGGCAGCTCCACGGCCAGCCCCGGACTGGTGCAGTCCAGCTTTTTGGCGCTATATCTCAGGATGGACTTTACGAGCACACCCACATCTCTGGCGCTTTTCCCGGAAAGACCGCCTTTTTGCAGGCGGAGAAGAAAATCAGAAATTTGATTCGCCGTCAGCTGGCAGACAAGCACCGCTCCCAAAGCGGGCAGGATATAGTGTTCCAAAATATAGGCATACCGGGCAAGCGTGGACTGCTTCAGCTTATCCTGTTTGTCCGCAAGAAACCGCTCCGCAGTCTGATCCAGCGTGAGTGAGGAAGTTTTCATCGGCAGCTCTTGAAGGGATTCCAGACGCTGCTGCCGTTTTGCACGACACTCCCGATAGCTGCTGGCATAAACATAGCCGTACTCGGCACGGCCGGAGGGCGAGTGGCCCCGGATATACCGTCCCTCCCAGCGTCCATCCTTGCGCTTGTAAATATTTTCTCCACGCCTTGGCATATTGATTTCCTCCTTGACGATGTTTTTGACGGCGTATTTTACTAACATTTTAATTTTGATCGATATGGCTCTGCAAAAATGCGGGTGAATTGGGTGCGATCAATGTATACATTTGTGATTTGTGTGCGAATTTTGCTAAATAACCGCATTTCAGGCATTGACAAGCGACAAAAAGGCCGATATAATGTAGATGGTTAAAGAGGAGTTTGCTTCGCAAATGGGATAAATTCACGAAAGCCCATTTCCGGAGGATCTATTGTAGTATTCCCTTAACAAACGAAGTGATACTGGAAAACAGAATAATCGAGTCCGATGATGCTGCACGGCGGTCATCCGAGCTGGAAACGGCCAGGTGATTGCCCTGAAGGAAAGGGGTGCGATTCCCCATGCGGTCGGCACTGTAAGCGCAAGGATATGATCGAGGCGGGAAACCACTGGGACGAAAGTCCGTCATTGCGAGAAAATCGTGAGAAGACAGATCATAAACGCAGAGAGTATCTCATGGCGCAAGTCAGTAGAATTGTGTAGTTAGGACTCAAAGGCAGCGGGCGCTCTCTCCGTGGTGCTGATATGGCAGAAGTGTACGCTGATGACCCGGTATGGGTTTATCAGCGCTTTTTTTGTCATGAATCATTAAGGAGGTGTGCCCATGGGTAAAGTAGCAGGTGCGCAAAATTTTGACGGAGCGAATTGGTACGAGCAGCACATTGCCAAAAGAACACGGGATGCATTGGCTGAGCAGGACCGCGCTTTTGCGGAAAAACACGCAGGCGACAGCCTGGATCAGCTGGCGGCCTATCTCCGGCGCTGCGCCGGACATTGGGGAAAGTCCCCTGCCCCCATCGAGATCGTCGGTGGCAGTTACATCGCAGAGCGCTTTGGCGATTGGAAAGATGCGCTGAGAGCCGCCCATTTGAATCCTATATACAAAAAACCCCGCAATAGAGATTGCGGGCGCTATCAAAACGAAAAGAATATCCAAATTCAGCTGCATCGGAGCGAGCGTGACGCTAAACGGGCAGCACGGGTTGAGCGAGTCAAGCAACGCCAAAGCGAATGCGCTGTTCACGAAGCCACAGAGGAAACCTTCGTTGCAACAGATGTAATGCTTGAGTAAGGTTTGCCAAGTCGAGGGCGGAGATCCGCCAGCTTTCCATATGGGCAGAAGGGGCTTAGCCAGCCCCTTCCGCCCAATCCTCTTAACGAAAGCACCTTTCGCCTTGGATAGATCGGAATGCGACACCAATTATAATAGGGTGTCGCGCCCCTATATAACCTTGTTATTTTCTTACTGGATGCGAAAATGTGCTCGCAGCTAAGGTAATAATGCCGGCAGGCCTTATTATAAAAAATTTTCTGAGAGGAGATTGGAAATGCAAAAGACAGCGAAAAAGTTCCTTTCAATGCTGCTTGCGCTCATGATGGTTCTATCCATCCTTCCCACGGCAGTCTTTGCAACGGAACAAGCCACAGTAGCTGCGCCGCTGGATAGTATTGTTCCCTATGGTGCGAATGACCAGACCACAGGAACGGCAACCATCAGTGTGCAGAACCCTGTGACCTTTACCGGCTACTCTGCTTTCGAGAATGTGCCCTACTACTTGGTCACCGTTCCCGCAGGCACGACCTATGTAAAGGCCACCTACAAAGACGCTGCCATACTGACCAATGCCACGAGCGGTGAAGCATCCGGCTACTACGCCGATGTGCCGCAGTGGACTGGCGGCGGTGTAGAAATGGCCTATACGGAGAGCAATGGGGATATCACAATCACAATTCCCTTGAACTACTCCCGTACCGCCGAGGATGGGACTACGGTCCAAAAGAGCTTTGTGCTGGGTGCAGATGGTAGCGGAACTGCCTATGCGCCGGAGTATGACGGCAGCGCCAGCTATGCGCCTGTCCATTTCCTCGCCTTCACCTATGAAGGCAAGTCGGCACCTACGGTCGCTCCCGGTGCAATTGCCACAGCTAATGTAACACTCGGTAATGCCTGGACGCTGGATGTGGCTGAAATGTTTACGGATGCCGATGGCGATGCGCTGACCTATACGGCAACCGTCAACGGCGCTACGCAAACGCTGAACGGCTCTACCTTGAGCTATACCCCTACTGCGGCTGGTGAGTATACGATCGTGCTTACCGCTACCGACGACAGCGGCACGGCCACCCACACCATTGTTCTGACCGCCGCGGAGGGCACACAGGTCCCGCGGCTGAAGAGCGGCGTCCCGGTCACCGCAAGTGCAACCGTTTCGGTAGGATACGCCTATAGCCTGTCCGATCTGCAGGCTGGCAACATCTTCGAGAATCCGGACGGTTCTTCCTTGAGCTACACCGACTACTATTATTATAGAACAGCCGGGACTGGCGAAAGGAAGGGGCCTTACTACTTCTCCACGGCTCTGTTCGGTGCTACCACGATCCAAATCACGGAGAACACCGCCGATACATATGTCTATGAGTTCCATGCCATGAACTCTGCCGGTCTGTCCACGGACACCTGGACACTGACACTGACCGTAAGTGACTCGATCGAGCAGCACTATACTTTCCATGTTGGTCAGGATATGAACTATTCCACCAATGGCAGCCAGTATCCGCTGATCAAGCTCTACAAGACGGCTGGTCTTGACGATAAGGGCGCTGACTACCTGGCTTCCTATAAAGTTGATGGCAAGACCCAGTACATCTATGAGGACCATGACCAGTCCATCGCCGTGGTTAACGGCAAATACATGATCACTGTCAAGGGGCAGGATTATGAGCTGAAAGGTTACAGCCCTCTGACCTTTAAGGCCAGTGATTTTACCACGGCTGACCCCAATTCCACCGGCACGCTGGCAGATAACTACAACAATTTCTATGCCAGCCTGGCCGCCGGCAGATATTCCTTCCGCGCCTATGGCTACAAAGCTTCGGAAACCAGCGCAAATGTTTACCTGGGCGGCCACAGCTTGACCCTGCCCACTGAGACCAATGTGGACGGCGGCACCGGCGGCGGCACGGATATTTATCTGCGCCTGCACTCCATCTATACCACGAGCAAAAAGAACAGCAGCGACTATTTTACTGCTGATGACTATACGGCTCGTGTGGTCATGCCCAGCATGGGCGGCGATGTGCAGCATGGTACGCCCTATCCTTCCGGCAATTATACTTACTACCCCTTCATGCTGTACTCTGCCGGAAACGCAGCCCTTTGGAATGCCTATGTGGAACCCATCGGCACCTGTGCCGAGGACTACATCTTCACTCAGGCGATCAACAACACGACTGCCGCCGGATACACGGTTGTTACAAAGAACCTGGCGCTTTCCCAGGCCATCAACCTGACGGTGACGGTTCCTGCCTATGCGGACTTCAACCTGTTTTTCCAGTATAATAATTTCAACACACAGATCATTGAGCCGAAGACGGGCAGCACCAAAGGCGATGCAAACGCATCCGCTGACGCTACCAGAACGCTGATCTACAAAATCAGCAAGAGCAATTCCAACTACACCTGGCGCTTGAAGGACATCCGCAGCGGCACCACTTATGTGACCAAGGCCGGATGGCTCCAGAGCAGCACCACCAGTTTTGCGAAGGAATTCACCTTCAATGCTGGAGACTCCACGGATCAGTATTCTCACAGCTTCTCTAATCTTGGCACGATAGCCAAGACCCGTGACGAAGCGGAGATTCAGACCTTCTTGTCCCCCAGCGGCTACAAGTACACGAGCGGGACAGAGCGTATCCGTTCTTACCGCCTGTGGCAGATCATCAACTCTGACGCGGCAAATATCATGATCGAGCCCGAGTTCAAGGTCAAAGTGCTGAGCGGCGACGAAAACGCTGTCACAGCAGTGACCGGCGGCAACGCCAAGGGCAACTGGCTGGATGTCACACCCAATGGCACAACGATCGTTGCCGTGAACTATAAGGCACTGGATGTCTACACGACCGCTGACGAGCACGGCACCCACGGCGGCCTCTACCCGGCCACCAATCCCGAGCGCACCAGCGTGTTCGTGCTTACCAACGACAAGGATGAACACGGCAACGCGAAAGCCAATATCGCCTATAATTCCAATGGTCTGACATCTTCCCGTCCGTCGGCCTGGGATTATAACTACGACAACTGGTTCTATCTGAGTAACGACACCGCTCCCACTCTGGACTTCTCGGTGTCCAGCAGCGGCACAACGACGGTCCAGTACGCCATCGTCACCACCGATGCAAGTGACCTGGATACCCATCTTTCCGGCTGGACCACCTTGACGGCGGACTCCAGCGGCAAGTATCACGCAAGCCTCCTGGGCTTCCGCGAAGCTGGGCTGGCTGGCGGTACTGTGATCATCAAGATGCATGATAGCACCGGCACCTCCTACAGTCTGGCTCGTGTGGCCGAAGTGACCGCCACGGTCACCAACGCCTCCAATCCCCAGGAGACGGAGATCATGCCCGGCGATAAGGTGTCTCTCACCTTCGAGGGCAGCTACCGTGGCATCTACAAGTACAGTGGTATCTTCAACCCCACTACCTACAACCTGTTCTATTCCATCGGCGATACGGCCTATAAGACCAATGTCGCCCAGTATCAGCAGATGGATCAGGCCAAGCTGGAGCTGACAATCCCGACGAATGTGGACTTTGGCTCCGGCAGCACCGCCAATGTTCAGCTCACCAACGGTTATACCTACGGGTCCATGTACTCGGCGGCGAACCCGTTTGCCACCCTGTATAACATGTCGGATACCGGCGTGGGCACGAACTTCAACGCGGTCACGATGAACTTCTGCTTGAACCGCTTCCCTAATGTGAATGTTGAGGTCACTCCGCGCTATAACTTCAAGCTGAAGCTGAATATTACCAATCCCACCACCGCCACGCCCACTGTGACGCTGACGGATGCCGCAGGCAATGTCCATACCGCCAACAGCAACGGCGAGTATGAGAACCTGCCCTACGGCACTTACACCTATGCGGTGCTCTGCGCCGGCTGCGACTATGTCTACGGCAGCTTCTACCTGGGCAGTGCAGACAAGGCCAATGTGTCCGGCGGTGTGCTGACCAAGACCATTCCGCTGACGGCCTCTGCTGCCGGCGCATGGGACGGCACCACCAAGACGCAGCCCACTCTGACCGACGGCGTGTATCAGATTGGTACCGCAGCGGAGCTGGCTTGGTTTGCGGCGCAAGTCAACGGCGGGAGCTATGCCATCAACGGTGCGCTGACGGGTGATATTGACCTGGCCGGCTATAACTGGACGCCCATCGGCGGCACTACCGCCAGCACAGCCTTCAAGGGCAGCTTTAACGGTAATAATCATACCGTGAAGAACATGGGCATCTACTATAGTGCCACCACTACCTCGGCTCCGTATAAGGGACTGTTCGGCTATGTGAACGGCACCAGCAGCAGCTACGCTACCATTCAGAATCTGAAGGTGACCGGCAAGATGTACCTGACCTCCACGGGCAGCGTTTCCAACGCCTATTCCGGCGGCGTGGTGGCCTACGCCAACTATACCAGCATCTCCGGCGTTGTCTCCGATGTTGACATCACCGTTACCCGTGTGAATGGCAACTGGAGCAGCGTGGGCGGCGTTGCAGGCCGTCTGGTGAATTCCAACGCCACCAACTGCGGCAACGAAGGCACCATCCATGCCTATCAGTATGTGGGCGGCATCACCGGCTACGCTACCGGTACCATTACCGGCTGCTACAACGGCGGAGCGATCACCGGCAACGGCTATGTGGCCGGCATCGTGGGTCAGACCACCAAGGGCGTCACCGCTTGCTACAACACCGGCAGCATCACCGGTGCCGGCAACTATGTGGCGGGTATCGTGGCCTTTGCCTCCGGCGCGTCCGCTTCGGTCAAGAACTGCTACAACCGGGCCTATGTGGAGAGCACCGGCAGCAATGTGGGCGCTGTGGTCGGCATGACCAACAACGCCTCCGCAGCGATGTCCAACCTGTATTATCTGGACTTCACCTGTGCCCAGGGTATCGGCAGCGCCAAGAGCACCGCTCAGACGGCCACTGCTAAGACCAGAGCAGAAATGACAAAGAGCAGTTTTGTCAGGGCAATGAATACCGGCTTGACTACTGCCGCATTTGTTTCCAGCCGGTATAGCCCCGCCCTAAGTTGGCAGACAAATTTGGAAGGCCTCATCACCCCTTCTGTCGGCAATATTGATATGGACCCGTTCGGCTATGTAAATGAGAGCGATGTTGAGTTGCTACGGCAGTATTTGGCTGGTAAAGCCACATTGGATGCCGATCAGCTGGCACAGGCGAATGTAGATAATATCGGTGGCGTGGATCAAAACGACCTGGATGTTTTGATGCAATATGTTGCAGGGACGATTAATGTATTCCCTGTAGATCGCGTAGAGGAGGACTAAAAAGGACACGCTATGAAAAGAATACTGGCATTATTTATGGCAGTGGTTCTTGCAGTAGGGCTTCTCCCCTCCGCCGCATTTGCGGCGGAGGGCGATAGCCCTATGGTTATTACAACCACTGATAAGACAAAAATTAATCCCGGCGAAACACTTACGATTACATATACTCTCGATCACGATTTGGAATATATGACAAGACTCGACCTTGTCCTTAGATATGACGCTACCCTCCTTAAATTCGTAAGTACGGACGTTGAAGGTAGCGTTTGGTTTACTAAGACCGGGGTAGATAGCGTGTTCACAGTAGATAATGAAAATTTTGTTAGAGTGAGACAAAATCGAAATGCCAACGAAGATACCATTAGTGCAGGTAAAATTTGCTCAATCACATTTATGGCATTAGATAGCATTAACAGCGCCCAAAAGGCTGTGTTTTATAATAGCGGCAAACCTAACTTGTACCGTTCGTCCATTAGAGTAGACGAAGAATTTTATTATGTCGAGGATACCGGATTTGATCATGGTGCAGATGACCCTATTGCAGTGGACATTATACCTGCCGGTAGTTCCATCACCGTCCCGAAAACCGAGACCGGCTACTCTGTTTCTATGGGCGCTGACCAGCAGGTTGCTGCAGGCCAGCAGGTGCGTATCCCTGTGGTCGTCGCCTCCGGGGAAAAGGGCATCACCGGCTTCAACGCTTATGATATGACCTTCACCTACGACCCGGCAGCCTTGACCCTGAACACCACCTCCGACTCTGCCGCCAACCTGACGGTGGAGGACAACAACGGTACCGTTCGGGTCCGCCGCTACGGCGATGCCGTGCCCTTGGGCGAGGCCCTGGCCCTGCAGTTCACCGCCAAGGCGACTGCCACCTCCACCGTGAAGCTGACCAACGCCAAATTTGATCTGGATGCCAACTCCATCAACTTCGACGCCCCGGATGCCGCCATTTCCGACGCCGACACCGTGGTCAACGCCAATAACTTCACCGTGACCCTGCCGGATGCGTTCACCTCTGACGAGACCCGCCTGGTTCCCAACGGCGGCAGCTTCACCTTCAAGCCCGTGGACAGCCACTATACCTACACCTTCACCGTGAAGATGGGCGATACCGTCACCGAGGGCTTGACCTTCGGCGCAAATGACACCTATACCATCGCGAATATCTCCGGCAATGTGGAGATCACCTGCACCGGCAAGACCCCCAAGCAGTACGATGTGACATACAGGATTGACGAAGATGTGGAGCAGGATGTAACCAAGGGCCCGGAGACAGTCACCTATCTGAATGACTACTCCTTCGTCGTCACCCCGAGGGCCGGCTACTCCTACCGTGTAATTTACGAAGTAGACAACGGGGATTCCTTTGTCCATACAGTCATAGCGGTCCCCACTGCCAATGACGATGGCACCCTCACCTACACGATCCCTGGAAAAGAAATCGTTGGAGGTGTGAAAATATGGATCTCCGCCAACACAGAATCTGGTATTCCGGTCGTGTTCACCGGCAACGGCGCTGAGGACGCAGCCTCCGGGAATGCAAGCTCTATGGGCAAGAATATGCCCTACTACTTCACGCTGAACCAGCGCGAGAGCTGCGACTACACCGTCACGGCTTACTATCAGCCCCTCAGCACTCCCACAGCTTCTAAGAGGCCCGCCACCGTGCGCAGCCTTGGCAATGGGAAATATGTGGTCGAGGCCGTGAATTATAACGACGATCTGTATGTATACGCCAGAAGCTGGAACCTGGTCGTGAAGGTGGAAAAGGTCTCCCACAGCGCGGAGGAAGTGACCGTGTCCAAATATCTGGAGCTGAACGACAAGACCATGATGCTCATAACGGTCAAGGGCACCCCCGAGGGCGGCAGTGCCTTCACCTATGACGGCAACACCATGTATAAGGTCGAGGGCTACGGCACGGACCGGTATGCATGGCTGGTGATCGTGGACAAGGGTCAAACTCTGACCCAGGAGGAGGCCGCCGCCAAGGTCGCCATCTCTGCCGCAGACAATGTGGTTACCATCACCCCGAGCTTCGATGTGAATAGGACCGGGAAAGTGGATGTCAACGATGCGCAGCTGGTCTACGACATGTATAACGGCGCATACAGTGACTTCACCAAGGTTTCCGTGGAGAAGTTCCTGCGGGCCGATGTAAACGCCACTAAGGCGGTGGATCACGCCGACGCTGTGGCCATCGTGAATCAGTTTAAGTAAGGTCCTACCAGCCTCCCCTCCCCGGCGGGAGGGGAGGCTATCCCCCGTTGGGGGCTTCGCACCGGCCAGGCCGGGCAAAAAACGGCCCAACCGGTCGGAGAGAGAAGGAGATCAGCATGAGAAAACGCATTTTTACACTATTGGCAGCCCTGTGTCTGCTGCTGTGTCTGCTGCCCACCGCAGCCTTTGCCTCGCAGACAGGCAGCAAAACAGACGAGAGCCGCAGCTACAATTTTGACCTGTCCGTAGGCGGTGCATCTGAGGTGCGGGCCACCACTGGCGAGACCATCACCGTGACCCTGGTGCTCAAGCGCACCGACGCCCAGGAAAGCGCCGATATGTACGGTATGCAGACGGAAATCGAGTACGACGACGCCTTCCTCCAGCTGGTGGACGGCAGCGTCATGACCGCCCCCGGCATCCGCTGGAGCGATTTAGGCCGCCGCACCGGCGGGCGGGCCTTCTATCTGAACTTCGTGTCCTTTAAGGGCGGCGAGGCTTGGGAGCCGGAGGTGGTAGTCGGCAGCTTTCAGATGAAGGTCATCGGCACGAAGGGTGTGTCGCAGCTTATCCCCACCAACACCCTGGTTTCCACCCAGGACGGCATGGCCGGATACACCGTGAAGGATAATAGCGTGTCCGTCATCGTCACCACGGACTGCACCGTTACCTTTGAAAGCAACGGCGGCACGGAGGTCCCCTCCCAGACCGTCCAGTACGGTGAAAAGGTGAAAAAGCCCGAGGACCCCATCCGGGAGGGCTACCACCTGGAGGGGTGGTACAGAGACCTGGACCGCACCCAAAAGTGGGACTTCCACAAGGACACCGTTAAGGGCAACATGACCCTCTACGCCAACTGGGCCGAGGGTGCCGCCGCAGGAAGCGTCACCTGGTGGATCATCGGTGGCGTGGGCCTGCTGGCCCTGCTGCTGATTCTGCTGGCTCTGCTGGGCAAGAAGAAGGTTCGCTTTGAGACCAGCGGCGGCACAGAGCTGGAGGCCGTTTCCGTGAAGCGGGGCAGCGTCATTGGCGAAGTCATGACGCCCACGAAGCCCGGCGCAGTGTTCGGCGGCTGGTATGCAGATCAGGCGCTCACCAAGCCCTGGGATACACAGAAAGACCCGGTGCGCAGCAACATGACGCTCTACGCACGCTGGATGTAATCTACGCATAGATGAGGTAAACAAATATGAGAAAACGCATACTATCTCTGCTGCTGGCACTGACTTTGGTTCTGTCGGCAGGCGTATTCGGCGTCATACCGGCGCTGGCTGCGAATTCCTGCGTTTCCGTGAAGGCGGATGCCGTCACCACCGGTGAGGTTGTGGCTGGCAGCCTGCTGGAGATCAAGCTGACAGATGTCTTTGAAGATACAGACGGCCATACGCTGACCTACACGCTGACCAACGCAGCGCAGTTCAGCGCCCAAACCAAGGTCAAGGACGGCTCACTCTATGTATCAGAGAAAGACCCCGGCACCTATACGCCGAAGGTCAAGGCGACCTGCTCGGACGGCAAAGAGCTTACAGCGACCTTTACCATCACAGTCACGGAAGCTCCCCACGGATTGGACGCACAGTATAACTACGATGAGACCCCCGCCAAGGAAGTCACGGTGTATGTGACCATCTCCAACGACGGCGTGCCCATCCGAGGCCGCGACGGCACGGTGCTGTGCCACAAGGCCATCACCGTCCCCTACTTTGACTTGGGCCGGTACAACTTGGCCGACTACTACCGCTATCACACGGAAAACGGAGAAGGCAAATACATCGACGAGAACATCGTGGAGCGGCCCACCGGCCTGCACCTGTATCTCTATCTGCTGGAGCGCTACTTCATCGGCCTGCCGGAGGAGCAATGCTGCAAGGGTGCCTATCCTCGTGACGCGCTGGCGAGCTTTAAGCTGGGTGAAGATGTTTGTTACATGGATGAAACACCGGCCTATACGGCAGACAGCTTTGCCGCTCTGACTATGACCGGCTCGCCCACCAGCCTTTATATGACCAACTTCTGGGGTCATGATGAGAACCTGATGTACTACCGCAACCACTGCTTCCCCTACATGAGCCCCGGCTGGGGCTCCACCTCCGACTACATCGTGCTGTCGGACGGGGATACCTGGGATGTGGCCATGTTCTCGAACTGGAGCTTTTACAGCAGCGGCGGCGCGTTTACCTGCTTTGACAAGGACGAGTACAATGCCCGCCCCGGCATGGAGATGACGGTGAACACGCAGGCTTACGGCACGACCTTTGAGGGCAGCGACTTCTATCCCTTCTCGAACCTGGATGTGTTCCTGTATAACGACAAGTGGGAGCAAATCGAGCAGTACAAGGAAGCGGCTGACGGAAAGAGCACCTTCTCCTTCACCGCCCCCACAGAGGAGGGCACCTACTACCTCGTGGGCATGGACCCCAACCGGACGATCCCCAAGGACGACAGCGGCGGCACGAACTATGCCAAGATCGCACCGGCCACAGCCATCTTGAATGTATCTCCTACCGCTGAGTTGGAGCGCCCCTTCCAGTCCATCTCTGTCAACGGTACGAAGCTGAATGCAAAGAACATTTCCTATGAGGGCATCGTTACCCTGGGCAGCGAGGACAACGAGGAGTTCAAAAATGTCTACGAGGAGATTCCCAAGTACCATGTGATCGTTCCGGAAGGAACAGAGAGCGTTGACATTACCTACAACGAGGGCGTGGATATTTACCACGCAGACGCTACTGCATACGGCTACGAGACGGACCTTGCTGTAGATGTGGTGTCCTCGGCAACTATCCGCTCTGTTACCTTGAAAAACAGCTACAAGGTCAACGGTGACGGCACCCAGACCGTCACCACCCCCGTCACCCGCTATATCCGTAACGAAGATGGAACGGCCATGGCGATCACACTGGAATCCAGCAGCACTAATAATTTTAGGCCCGTCGCCCTGTTCACCTTTGAGTATGCCAAGACAGAACCGGATGTGATGTATGGGAATGTGAATGGAGACAATACCATTGATGTTTCGGATGCGCTGCTGGTCTGCCAGTTCTATCTGGGCAATGTAGCACCGACGGATGCGCAGAATGCAGCTGCCGATGTGAACGGAGACGGTGCAGTAGATGTTTCGGATGCCTTGATGATCTGCCAGTTCTACCTGGGAAATATTACGGAATTCCCTGCTGAGAAAAAATCTTGATAGGAGGAATTGAAAACACATGAAAAAAATCCTTTCTATTCTGCTGACATTGGCGATGGTGCTGAGCCTGGTACCTGCCGTCTTTGCAGCAGACGAACCGACCATCACTATGAGCGCAGATAAGACCTCTGTCGCCCCCGGTGAGACCGTGACGCTGACTGTGAGTCTGGATAAGGAACTTGTTGCGGACGCCGTTGGCATTTCCATTAGTTTTGACACAGATGCCTACACGCTCACCGGACGGAAAAATCTTGGAAGTAGACCTGCCCGTCTCGGCTTTACGAATATTGATCCCGCCAATAATCAGGGCGCAGTAAAATTCTTCTATTTGCAAACGGCCTTTGATAAGGATGATCCTTCTCATACCAGTTTTGCAGCAGGTGATTGGGCATCTTTTACCTTCACCGCAAAAGAGGGTGCAGATACTTCCAATGCAAAATTTACGATGAAAGTCGATAACCTTCTGACATATAGTGATGACGGTGCATCTCAGGTTCAAGTCCCTCACAATGTGGCCGGCAGTGAGCTGACCATTCCCGTCGAGACTCCTGCTGCCAAGGGCTACACCGTGTCCTTGGGTGCGGACAAGCAGGTAGCCTCCGGCCAAATCGTGGAGATCCCTGTGACCATCGGCAACAACGACGGCAAGACCACCTACAACGCCTACGACATGACCTTCTCTTTTGACCCCGCCAGTCTGAAGCTGAACATGGAAGCCACCAGCATCGAGGGTTATCGCGTGATCCCCGGCAACGGCACCGTGCGAATCGTGCGTTACGGCAAAGCCGCCGAGCTGGGCGATGCACTGACTCTGAGCTTTGTGGCAGCCGGCCAGGGTAAATCTGATGTGAAAGTAACGGAAGCGTGTGTGGATGCCAATGCAAACGCCATTAAGTTTGACGCACCTGCGGCTGCCATTTTGGATGACACCGCCGTTATTACCGTCAGCGGCTACACCGTGACTCTGCCGGATGACTTCACCCGCACCGACGCAGAGGGCTCCGTGATCGCAGCAGGCGGCAACCTGACCTTCGTTCCCAAGGACCCCAACTATGACTACACCGTGACCGTCACCGTCGGCGGCGAGGAAGTCACCCCCACCATTGGCGAGGATGGCACCTACACGGTCCCCAACGTCAACGGCAACGTTGTTGTCAAGAGCGAAAAGACCCCCAAGAGCTTCAATGTCACCCTGGGCGACGATACCACCGGTGAGACGACTGCTACCTACACGAAAGACTACACCTTCAAGCTGACCCCTGCGGATGGCTATGTCTACAATATGGCTGTGACCATCGGCGGCACGGCTTACACCGGCTTTACGGCTAATGTGAATGACGACGGCACGACCACCTACACCATCCCCGGTGCGGATGTGACCGGCGACATCGTCATCAACAGCAACAAGACGGAGAAGCAGCCGGAGACCTTTACTGTCAAGTTTGAAGGCACCGGCGCAGGCGATGCTAAAGGCGAGAGCACCGTTCAGGAAAAGGCTAACTACACCTTCACCGTGGCCAAGCAGAAGAACTTTGAGTACACCATCACTGCCACTATGGGCGGCAAGGATGTGCCTATCACCGAGGGAGCCGACAACACCTACACTATCGCCAATGTCACCGGCGATCTGGTCATCACCATCGAGAAGAAATCCACTCTGACCATGGAGGTAGCTGTTTCCGAGTATGTGCAGATGGATAACAAGACCGTATTTCTGGTAACCGTGACCGGCACTCCTGAAGAGGGCAAGGCTTTTGCCTACGGCGAGGACGTTATGTACAAGACCACCGCTTACGGTGAGAATGTGTACAGCTGGCTGGTGATTGTGGACAAGAATGAGACATTCACTGTGGCTACGGCTGAGGCCAATATCGCCCAGGCCAGCGCCACAGCCGAGGAAGTGAAGCAGAGCTATGATGTCAACGAGACAGGCGTTGTGGACATCAACGATGCGCAACTCACCTATGACATCTACAGCGGCAAGTACACCGACTTCGAGAAAGTCTCTGTGCGGAAGTTCCTGCGCGCGGATGTGAACTTTGACAAGGCCGTCAACTCCACCGACGCCGTTGCGGTCGTCAAAAATTCTAAGTAAACCAAGGCGAATCCATAGCTTCCCCTCCCTTTTGGGAGGGGAGGCAATTCGCCATATTTTGGGGCTTTACCATTGCCTCCTGTTTTAGGAGACGATGGTAAGAATCCAAAATAAGCATTTGGAGGATACCCGTATGAAAAAACATAGCGGACTATATAGCGCCGTGAGTATTTTGCTGGTCATTGTGCTGGTGGCAGGGATCAGCCTCTCACTTCTTTCCTCCGGTCGGACAAGGCCGGAGAATCCCATCAGCACTCAGCCGGATCGGCTCCAGGCAGAGTCGCTGCAAGGCTCCGGCAGCACCGGCGGACAAAGCTCCGGCAAGGATAATACAGAGAATACGGATACTGCCCAGGACCCATCAGAGCCGCAGAAGCCCGACGAGCCGCAGAAGCCCGATGAGCCACAGAAACCTGATGACACCAAGCCGGATCCATCGGGCCCCACAGACCCCACGGATAACCCCGGCAAGGGCGACCAGGGCGGCTCCAAGTCAGACGATAACAAAGGCGGCTCCGAGGATTCCGGTGACCATGGTGATGGCACCGGCGGAGACGACGGGGACCACGGCGGCAGCGGCGGTGACCACGGCAGCGGCGGTGAGGAGAATGATACCCCCCGCATTTATACGACACTGAAAACCCAGCAGCTTACCAAGGCAGAGCTGCCCGACAGCAAGCTGACCTTTGTGGCCTATCCCCTGGGTAAGGGCGATCTGCATATCCGTGTCCGGCTGAAAAATGAGACCAATTCCGGAAACGGATTGCTGCTTACTTCTCAGAATAACCAGGACTACGAGGCACAGCTGGATTTCAACGCAGATAACCTCTTTGTGCTGTCTCTTTATGATGGGGAGACCTTTCTGGGACTTGTTCAGTACCGGGTGGGCTATTACGCGAATCTTGCGGACGATACCCACCCGACGGTGGGGGACTATCCACCCTCCATCGTTACCAATCTGGACGGGGCCAGCCTGGACATGAGCTCCCAAACCTTCCCCTTGACGGTGATTGCCCGTGCCAACGCAGAGCTGGGAGCCGGTGTGATCTATTCCAATCAAATTCGGGTCACGCTGGACGGCAAAACCGTGGAAAAGAGCTACGGCGATTCTCAACCCACCTACGAGTTGTATTTCGATCCCCCTCAGTTGGGCGATGAAGAAACCCACATCGTCCGGGTGCTGGCCTGGGATGGTAACGGAAACTCCACCATGAAGGTCTACACCGTCACCTATCACCAGATCAGTGAGGGCGACCCGGCAGGCTCGGTGGATGTGGTGCTGGATGCGACCACCATCGGCCTGGGCATTCTGGATACCGGTACGCTGGACATCGTGGAGGGCGAAACGGCGGCGTCCGTGCTGCTGCGCTTCCTGCAGGAGCGCGGTTATGAGCCGGATTACCAGGGGTCCACCACTATGAACTTCTATCTGCGCCGGATCAGCCGGGGCGACATTGCCTACCGTGCCAATGTCCCGGAGCATCTTTGGGAGCTGATCCTGCGGGACGGCATCACCACCAATGACAACTATGACCGGGACAGCATCGGGGAGTTTGACTATACCCAAGGCTCCGGCTGGATGTACTCCATCAACGGCACCCTGTATGAGGGTACCGGCATGAGCGGTTACAAGGTTCGCAACGGCATTACCATTTATGTGCGCTTCACCCTGTCCTACGGCAAGGACATCGGCGGCTACGATTCCACCGGAGGCGGCTACGGTTCACTGAGCAGCTACTGCGGCCTATGGATCAACGGCGGCTACCAAGCCCTGGGCCACGACTTCGTGGAGACGGACCGTTTGGAACCCACCGAAACAGAGGATGGTTACATCCACTATCGCTGCTCCAAGTGCCATGAGGAGAAAACAGATATTCTCCCGGCCACCGGCGGTACGGAGCCATCCCCCACCGCCGCACAGGCGGCCCCCGCCCTGCTCCTGCAGCGGGAATCGGGCCTTACCCCTTATCAAAACAAATTCCATAGAACCTGGGAGGCAGCAGCATGAAAAGAGCAACACGAATATTAGCGGCACTTCTTTGCGTGCTGCTTCTGCTCCCAACGGTGGTCTTTGCGGAAGCGCAGCCCTCTTTGGAAAAACAGATCGCACAGAGTGCGGAGGGAATGTCCGCTCTGGGCGGCAAGAAGGGCGAATTGCTGAAGGACCGGGAGCTGTTTCCTGCAGGCGATTCCGTCTGTGACTGGCTGGCCATAGCTATGGCACTGTCCGGCACAAGGGAGAGCTATTCCGACTATTTGGCGGAACTGAAGGCCCATGTGGAGGACGCCTACGCCAAAAACGGATGCCTGGACTGCAACAAGGCCACGGAATACCACCGGATCGCTTTAACGGTGCTGGCCCTGGGGGGCGACCCCACCAACTTCGGCACGAAGCCCGACGGCTCGGCCATTGACCTGATCGCAGAGGGTACTTACAACTATGCCCGTGATCCGGGCGCTCAGGGCTTAAATGGCTGGATATGGGCGCTGCTGGCTCTGGATGCCGAGGATACGGAGGTCCCGGACGATGCCCGGTATTCCAGAGAGGACATGGTAAATGCCATTTCCGTTGCTCAGGAGCCGGACGGCGGCTTTGGCCTGATCCCCGGAAAATCGGATGTGGACATTACTGCTATGGCGGTGCAGGCACTGGCCCCCTATCGGGACCAGCTGGAGACCGAGATCGACGCAGCGCTTACTTATCTTTCCAGCCAGCTGACGGACACCTGCGGGTATATCGCCTACGGGGACGAGAACGCGGAAAGCACCGCCCAGGTCATCCTGGCCCTGTGTGCGCTGGGCATTGACCCGGAGACGGATAGCCGGTTTGTCAAGGGCGAGCACACCCTGCTGACCGAGCTTTCCCAGTTCCGGGAAGCGGACGGCACCTACCGCCATGTGCTGGAGGGCGCCGGCGACGGCCTGGCAACGGCCCAATCCGTCCTGGCCTTAGTGGCTGTGCAGCGTGTGCGGTCCGGGCAGCCGTGGGTGCTGCATTTTGACGGCACTCAAGCGCCCCGTGAGGCATTTGGCACAAATGGAATCATCTGCGCCGTGATCGGCGCAGTAGTCGTAATCGCCGCCGGTGCGATCTACATCATCGGCAGAAAGAGGAAAAAGGCATGAACAAGCTGACAGATCAAATTCAAGCAGAGGTCAACAAGGTCGTTTTGGGCAAGGAGGACATCGTCCGCAAGGTGCTGCTGGCCATCCTGGCCCAGGGCCATGTGCTGCTGGAGGATGTCCCCGGCGTGGGCAAGACAACCCTGGCCAAGGCATTTTCCAAAACCCTGGGTCTGGACTCCAAGCGTGTCCAATTCACTTCCGATACCTTGCCATCGGATATTATCGGGTTTTCCGTATTCGATAAGGCAGACGGCAAGCTGAAATATCAATCCGGAGCCATTATGACCAATCTGCTGCTGGCGGACGAGATCAACCGTACCTCCAGCAAGACCCAATCCGCTCTGCTGGAGGCTATGGAGGAGTTGCAGGTCACCGTGGACGGCGTGACCCGGCCCCTGCCGAAGCCCTTTATCGTGCTGGCAACGGAAAACCCGGTGGGTTCTGCGGGTACGCAGATGCTGCCCGCATCCCAGCTGGACCGTTTCATGCTCCAACTGAGCATGGGCTATCCCAATCGGGCCAGCACGGCGGCACTGCTGAAGGATCGCCATCATGTGGACCCGCTCTCTGCCTGCCAGACAGTGACGTCCCCTGCCGAGCTGGAAAAGCTCATTGCAGAGGTCAGCAATATCCATGTGGCAGACCGAATTTATGACTATATTGCAGAGCTGGTGGATCTGACCCGCTCCAACGCCTATGTGACCCTGGGTGTCAGTCCCCGTGGCGCTTTGGCTGTGACCCGTGCGGCCAAGGCCAACGCCTACTTAGAGGGCCGGGACTATGTGATCCCTGACGATGTGTGCGCCGTGTTCCCGGATGTGTGCGTCCACCGTCTGATCCTCAACTCCAAGGCGCGGCTCCAGGACTATACAGCGGCACTGATCCTGCAAAATGTACTTACCTCCGTCCAGAAGCCGGATGTCCGGGAATTTTCCAGCAAATGAGAAAAACGATCTTAGGCAGCGCCCTGTGTTATCTGATCCTGCTGCTGGCGTTGGCGGCGCTGCTTCTTACAAGCGGCTCCTTCTGGGCGTTGGCCGGACTCTGCTTGCTGCTCCTGCTGCCCCTGGCCTCCTGGGCGGTCAATTTCTATGTCCGCAGGCACCTGCAGGCGGACATTCTGACCCCGGCCACAGCGGCAAAACGCACGGCAGTCAGCTGTCGGGTGCGTATCCACAACGGAGCGTTTCTGCCCGTAATGCGCTATGGCTGTCAGGTCTCTGTCCGCAATGATCTCACTGAGGAAGATCAGACGGTGACGCTGACCGGCAGCATCGGAGCCAAGGGCGAAAGCAGCCAAACCATCCTGCTGCAAAGCAGCTTCTGCGGCAGAGTGTATGTGCAGATCAGCCGGTTTACCCTGCTGGACTATCTGGGCCTGCTTCCCATGAAGGCCCTCGTGAAAGCGGATGCCCGTCTGACCATCCTCCCGGACCTGTATCCAATGGAGGCGGACATGACCGCCCGACCGGCCTATGCCGACGACGGCGCTTCCAATCGACGGGGTGAGGACCGCAGCGAGGTGTACCAGCTCCGGGAGTATCGCCCCGGCGATGACATCCGGCAAATTCACTGGAAGCTGTCCTCCAAGTTAGATGAGCTGATTCTGAAAGAGGCCAGCCAGCCGGAGAGCCGTTCCCTTTTGGTATTCTGGGATAAGCGCACCGGCGGTAACCCCCAGCAGATGGACGCACTGGCGGAGGTCGTGTCCTCCGCAGGCATGGCACTGCTGCAAAGCGGTGTGCCCTATACCCTGTGCTGGACGGACCGGGACGATCTGCAGGTCCAGGACATTTCAGAGGAAAACCAGCTTTTGCAGGCTATCCCGGCTCTGGTAAAGACCAGGGGCAGCGCTGAGTGCCGCCTGCCCAAAACTGACGGTTACAGCCGAATTCTCTGTTTCGGCACAGCGCCGGAAGAACAGCTGCTCACGGACGGACGGGTGCATTTCATCCTCTGCACCGAAGAACAGTACCCCGGTGCGACCACCTTTGCCCCGCAGAATTATTCCGAGGCCATGCAGCGACTGGAGGTTTAACCCATCATGCGAAAAAATGAAAACGGACTCCAGTGGATTGTCACCGAAACGGCACAGAAAAAGCTGCACTTTCCCTGGGGCGCTTGGGTGGTCTGTGCCGTTCTGACGGTGGGCTTCTGCTTGCTTTTAACCGCTGCATTTCCCTCTGTTCCCTACCCATGGTGGGCCATGACAGCAGCTGCGATTTTGGTGCAGGCGGCGTTGCTGATAGTATACCAAACCAGAATCGGGAACTGGCTCGTTCCAGCGGGCATCGGCGTGTTGCTTCTTCTGAGCTTGGCACTGAACAAGTTTGTCCTACCCGGTTTTGGAACACTGGCAAATGATTTCCTGACCCTGCTGACGAAAAAGACCGGGAAGATCTACCTGGACCTTGCGGCAGCGGATGCCCAATTTCTGCCTCTGGCGGTAACGGTTCTGCTACTGGCAGTGTCGCTGCTTCTCAGCCGTAGCGCATGGAGCGGACGGATGCTGCTGGCCTTGCCGATTCTGCTGCCCTGCTATGCAGCCCTGTTGCTGGGCTTGTTTCCCATAGGCATCGGCGGTGGGCTGCTGATTATTGGCACGGTGCTGCTGATGGTGCAGCACACGGCAGAGGGAGAAGCCCTTGCAGGCGTTCCGGCGCAGCTGATCTTGCCGGTCCTGTGTGCAGCGCTGTGTCTGCTGATTGGCCTGTCCTGCCAAGACAAGCTGAATACAGACATGGTCGAGACGATGCAAACCCAGCTTCACCAGCGGCACTACGACAGCGATACCAATTCCATGCCGGAAGGAAACCTCAAGAACTTACCCGCCTGGAATAAAAGCGACACCCCGGCGCTGGAAGTCACAATGGAGCAGCCGGAAAAGGTGTATCTGCGTGGGCAGGTCTACGACACCTACACCGGCGCCAACTGGAAAGCAGCCGATACCGAAGAAACCGCCCAATATGAGGACCTTTTCTATTGGCTCCATGAGGCGGGTTTCTACGGCCAGAGTCAAATTGCACTGGCGGATGGCTATACGGAGACGGCCACACCGCTGTCCATGACTATACGAAATCTCTCCGCCTGTTCCGCCCACGGCTACTACCCCTACGCCGTCTACGGCAGCGAAACGCTGGCAGCGGACCGCATCGGGGACACGAATCTGCCCTCGGCAGAGAGCCTGTATTATCTGAAAGGCAGCGTCCCGGACTGGTATCAGATCCAGCGGAACCTCTCCACAGCCCAGGGCCGGGAAAACATCGAGACCTATCTATCCAAGGAGCAGGCATATGCCGACTATCTCCGGGCCGTGGACCTGCAAATGACCCAGGACAGCTGGGCCGTCCTCCAGCGGCAATTGAAGCTGGACACCCAGACCCGGACCATCAGCGACATCCGCACCATCATCTTTGACTATCTACGGGAAGCCATGACCTACGATGAGACTGCCCGGACCATGAACGGCAGCGGCGACTTCCTGCAATATACGCTGGAGCGCAGCGGACACGGCTACAGCGTCCATTACGCCACGGCAGCGGTGCTGATGCTGCGCTACATGGGCGTTCCGGCCCGCTATGTGGAAGGGTATTACCTCTCGGCAGAGGATGCCGCCCGCTACAAGGCCGGTGAGACCATTACCCTGACGGAAGAAAACGCCCACGCCTGGGCGGAATACTATGTCAGCGGTGTCGGCTTTGTGCCGTTCGAGGTGACTCCCGGCTACATAGACGATGAGGAACTGTCCCTGGGCGGCGACAGCCCGGATGAGAATACCTATGAGAACAACACCCAGCAATTTGTAGAGGTGGAGCAGCCAGAGGAGATCAACGAGCACAAGCAGGACCGATTTACCTTCTCACTGAATGCCCACTACCTACTGCTTCTTCCCTTGCTGCTGATCTTGCTGCTGGCCGGGTGCATTTTCCATCGCCGCAGGGTGTTTCGGAAGAAGATGGCCGCTATCGACGCCGCAAACGACCGGGAGGCCATTGCCATGCGCTATGGCTATGCCGTTTGCCTGCTGCGCCACAGTACGGTGCAGTTCCCGGAGGATGCTGCGGAGGCCGCAGAACTGAATCAAAAGGCGCTGTTCAGCACCCAGGAGATGACCCCGGAGCAGCGCAAGCAGGTTGACTCATTTGCCGTGCGTGTACTGGATGCCTGCAAGGGCAGCTGGACAACCTGGGAGAAAATACGGTACCGGCTATGGAACTGCCTGTATTGAAAACAAGGAGGAAGGAAAATGCACAAAAGAGTAATGGCTCTGCTGCTGAGTCTGGTGCTTCTGCTCTCTGCCGCCATGCCGGTCACGGCGATGGCCGCAGAGAAAGAGTACGCCGGCAGCTTCGTGTTTGTGGCTATGAACGCCAACAGCACCATCGTGGAGCCGACCCGTATCCAGTATAAATCTGGGCAAACCATTCAACAGGCGCTGGCGGATTCAGATATTGACTTTGTCGGCCTGGAAAACGGATTCGTCTATGAGATCAACGGCGTTTCCGCCAATTACCTGCTCTATTATGACAAGGGTGGCTATAAGCTGGACGCTCCGGCTTCTTCCGTCAAGGCCCTTTGCTTCCATGTATCTTCGACTTATTCGGACGCAGCTATCCAGCTGATTATCCAAATGGCGGATTACCTGGACATGACCAACCATGTGCAGAATTATCCGGCAGCGGCCAATGCCTACGCAACGGCGCTGAAGGGCCTGCGGACGGCAACTGCCGACTCGGCAGGACCATTGCTGAAAAACCTGAAAGACGCCATTGCCGAATATGCGGCCCTTCTGGACGGGACCAAATACACCGTCTCCGCCACAGCAACCCAAAACGGCAATGCGGTGGAGGCACCGATCCTCTCCCTTACGGATGTCTATGGCAATGTTACCACCGGCACCGGCAGCGTCCAAGTCATCGCCGGCGACTATAAGTTCTGTGTGTCCGACGGCGGATATAACCGCACAGAGGGAACGCTGACGGTCTCCGCCGACGCCCAGGTCTCTGCGACCCTGCCCTACGGCGAGTGGTTCGGCAATATCCGGCTGCTGGATGTCGATCAAGAACCCTACCGCGCTGCACAAAACCGTGCAAACCACACGGCGCAGTATTGGATCGAGGATACAGCCAATGCTCTGAGCAGCGTGTACCTGAATGTTGTGATGGGCAATGTTCCGAATACCAAGACCACCAGGCTCCGCACCATTTATACCGGCACCAACGGCAAGGATATGTCGGGCACATCCCGCAGCTGGAACAGCACAGCCACATCCCTTACTTATCTGTTGACCTCTGGCATGGAGGGCAAGACCTTCGCGCTGGAAGCACAGTATACAGGCTCGGACGGCTACACGCAGATTCAGTCCTATGATGTCACCGTGACCCGTGTGCCCACGCTGAAGGCTCTGGCAGCCACGGCGGAGGGGACCAAGCTGCCCCTGGAGTTTGCGCCCAACACCCGGGAGTACAGCCTAAAAACCGTGTCCTCCACTGTGGATATTGACGCCGCACCATTTGGTGAGGATTATACCGTCACCGGAACCGGGGCGGTGCAGCTGACCGGAGACACGCAGGATCACATGATTCAGGTAGCAGCGCCCAACGGGGAGCAGAGCACCTATACCCTCCACATTCAGAAGGTAGCTTCCGTACCGGTGACGCTGGCTGTGCCTTCCGGAACAACGGTGCAGGTAATCAATGGAGCAGGCTCCGAGATTGCCCCGGTGGACGGGATCTATCACCTGGTCCCCGGCGAGAGCTATACCTGCATCGCCACGAAGAACACCTGGTATCATACGCAGATCACCTTCACGGCCTCCAGCGGACTGAATGTGTCCGTCCCGGAGCCTGTCACCACCGACTGGCTGACCGATCTGGCATTCTACAACGGCACCTATGCTTCCAGCCGGATCGCCTACGCCGCCGACAAGACCTTCACGGCGGCAGACCACACCTACAACTATACGGTGTCCGACTGCAACAGCTCCGTTGCCATGCAGGCCACGGCAACCGGAACCGTGACGGCGCTGTATCGGACCCAAAGCACCGTGCCGGAGATTCATAATCTCGCACGGATGGAGACGATCACAACGCCTGTCAGCAAAACGGGTCTTGCTCAGAGCCTGACCTACGCCGTGGCCAAGGCTGGTTACGGCCAGACGGTGACGATCCGCATTTCCAAGACAGAAAACGGCACTACCTACTATCAGGACTACGATATTCAGCTGCTGCGGCAGCTGCACCTGTCCAGCCTGACTATTGCCACAAAGGATGAGACACTGCCCTTTGTAACTCCAAAGGGCGCAACGGCCCGCTTTGATCGAGATACCACGGATTATTATGTTAAGGTAGACCGGGAGACCGCCGCTCTCTACCTCTCCGGCACCTATCCCAACAGCAGCACAGACACCGCCTGCTGTGGCGGGTACTATGCCAAGGTCAACGGCGTACGCTATGATACGCTGGCCGGCGCGGAAGCGGTCCTGAACACAGACCTTTATAATGAGGATATTTCGGTACAGGTCTGCCACGCAGATACCGGCAGCATTGAGCTGACCTATACCGTCCATGTTCAGAAAAGTGACCCCATCCAACTGACCATCCAAACGACCCCGGCGGATGCCACGGTGTTCCTGACCAATGATCTGAACGGCAAGCGCATCGTGGAGAAAAACGGCACCTACAGCCTGACCCCCGGTGCCAGCTATTCCTACACTACCACCTGCGCCGGGTACATCGGTCAAACGGTGGAGCACTATACCGCCCCCGACAAGGACGGTACACTGACCATTACGCTAAAGAAGGCTCCAGCCAACGACAAGCTCATCAATTTCGATTCTGCGTGGCCCCACTTACGCCAAAACAATGAGAATAACGGTGTGGTGGACTACAAGACGCCGGTCTACGCCAAGGATGCCGAGCTGTACTGGGCTACCTCCATTGGATCCGGCTACGATGTGAACGCCTGCGGCTGCCCCATTTTGGTGGACGGTGCCATCTACACCTACTCCGGCTCCCGCATTTACAAGGTGGATGCTATCTCCGGCGAAATTCTCATTGATAAGCCCATGGATCACAACTCCAGCTTCGCCATCAACCCGCCCACCTACGCCAACGGCATGATTTTCGTGGGCCTGTCTGACGGCACGATCCAGGCGTTCGACGCCAATACCCTGGACTCCCTGTGGATCTATCGGGACTCCATCGGCGGTCAGCCCAACAGCTCTATTGTCTATCACGATGGCTACATCTACACCGGTTTTTGGGTAGGCGAGATCAACGAGGCCCACTATGTGTGCCTGAGCGCCACCGACGAGGACCCCACGCAGACGATGGAAGGAAAGCTCCCCACTTGGTACTACACCAGCAAGGGCGGCTTCTATTGGGCCGGTGCCTATGTGTGCGACGACTTCCTGCTGATCGGCACGGATGACGGCGCTTCCGGCTACACCACCGGCAAGCCCAGTCTGCTGTCCTTTAACCCCAAGACCGGCGAACTGCTGTCCTCCTACAAGATGAATGTGACCGGCGACATCCGCAGCTCTATCACCCATTACAACGGCAAGTATTACTTCACCAGCAAGGGCGGCTACTTCTACGAGGCCACTGTGGACGAAAAGGGTACCATTGAGGATGTCCGCACCTTGAAGCTCTACAACTATGCGGACGATCCCGCCAATCCCGCCATGTCCACCTGCACACCCACCATTTACAATGGGCGGGCCTATATCGGCATCTCCGGCACGGCACAGTTCGGCGCATACAGTGGCCATAACCTTACGGTCATCGACATCCCCAACTGGGAGATTGCCTATACGGTACGCACCCACGGCTATCCCCAGACCAGCGGTGTTCTGACCACGGCCTATATGGAGGAGACAGGCTGCGTCTATGTGTACTTCTTCGATAACTTCACCCCCGGCAAGCTCCGGGTGCTGGAGGACAAGCCCGGTCAAACCGAGGTGTCTCTGAAGACCATGGAGACCTACACGGCCAGCGGCCAGACGGAGACCTATACGACGCCCTACAACATCTTCACGCCCAGCGGCGCACAGGCCCAGTATGCCATTTGCAGCCCCATCATGGATGAGTACGGCACGATCTACTTCAAAAACGACTCCGCCTACCTGATGGCCGTGGGCAGCACCATTGAACGCATCGAGGTCACGAAGCTGCCGGACAAGACGACCTACAATGTAAAAGACACCTTCGACCCCACCGGTATGCAGGTAACGGCCTACTACGCCAACGGCATGACCCGCGATGTGACAAAGTATGTCACCTGGTCCGATAAGCCGCTGAAGGCCAGTGATACCGACTTCCAGATCACCTTCCCCTACGCCATGTACCAAAACCGAGAAAACAGCGACACCCTGGAGATGGAATACGGCGTCCATTGTGACGAGCCCATGACCACCCTGACCCTGACCATTGCAGATCAGAGTGCAGTCAAATATGGAGATGTAAATGCAGATGGCATCATTGATGTCTCCGATGCCATGCTGATCTGCCAAATCTATCTGGGCAATGTTACCCCGACAGATACGCAGAAAAAAGCCGCCGATGTAAACGGCGACGGCACCATGGATGTCTCCGACGCCATGATGGTCTGCCAGTATTACCTGGGCAACATCACGAAGTTCCCAGCGGAGAAGTAACCTATAATCACTTTTCATGAGGTGTCTTATGTCGATAGAGCAACATCCCTAAGACCCATCATAGAAATCCATATTGGAATGTAGCGCAAACTGCCCGAATGGTGCGGTTTCTGCACTTACGCTTTGAATCGGCTCTGCTATGCCTTTGGCATGGCAGAGCCGATTTTTGCTTTTGCGGCAGAAACGCCGAGGTGGTTCCCCACTCTGCTTAGAACGGGCGTGTACATTCATACCTTCCGGCGCAAGGAATTCCTTCCGTCTGTGCCGCTCCATGCAGACTACGGCAAATGCAGAAAATCTTCTAATTATTCCGTATTTTGTCCCATAGCAGCTGAAAACTGTGCGGAAAATAGGTGCCGTGGCTCTCCTCCCTCAATATGAAACCCAAAATTCATATTGAAACGGAGGAAAAGACAATGGATGGAAACCATCCGAAAAACAAAGGCACGCATCCACACCGTGCAAAGGCGAAGGACAATCCCTACACGATTTACACGACCGGCTCCGATACCGGCCATCCGAAGTACATTTTGGAATTTGCAGACGGCCAAAAGCGGCTGCAGCGGCTTGAAATAGATCAGGCGCTCTACGAACTGTTTGACCAATTTGAACTGGAGGACAAGCGCTTTCTGAATGAGGTAGACCGGCATTATGAGCACATTGACCTGACCGAAGCCGAGATTGAGCATCGGGCGGCCTTCCCGAAAGAATCTCTGGAGGAAGAAATCGGCCGGGTGCTCCTCTATGAGGAATTACATAAAGCCATCGCACGGCTGCCGGATACGCAGCGGCGCAGGCTGGTACTCTATTACTTCCAGCAACTGACCTATGAGCAGATCGCAGAAATGGAGGGGTGCCGTTATCAATCGGTGCAGGAGTCCATTCTGTCGGCAATCAAAAAACTGAGAAAATTTTTCAAATAGTCCCCTGTAAAAACGAGCGCCAGTGAGGAAGAAGGTAGAGAGACAGAAACTCTCTGCCTTCTTTCCGCTTATACGGCGAGTTGGTCAAGTGTACCTTGACAATCCCATACCCATTCATCAAGTACATTCCCATAGGCGATGCGATGAGCAAAAGCTACCTTAGCGGCTGCGCCATGACCTGCCGGATGAAACAACCAGACTGCACCTAATGTTGATTTTCTGTCTGCGTTTTGTTTCCCGACAGCGAGCGAGAAACAGCGGCTATCAGCACACGGCGGCTCCGTGTGTGGCCATGACCGCCTGTGGGGGCGATACTCCTGTCCGGCCATAAAGTCGAGCGTTGAAGCGGTTTCTGCCGTAGTCCGTCGTAACAAGTGGGGGCAGCTCGGAGAGATCCTCGGAGGGGTGCAATTCCCGTGGAGCCGACAGCCATCGGCCGCTTGATGATTTCCTGTGCAGGTGGGGCGTCGAGGACAAGTAACCTGCAAATAACGATTATGACAGGCCGGGGAAATGCTATGTTTTCTCCCGGCCTTTACTTATGAGGCAATGACGAAGGAGGTGACAGAGCTTGAAGAACGTGCAAAAAATCGATCTGGGCCTGACCGGGTACGATGAGCTTTTCATGAATGAC
>ENA-OUNS01000605-OUNS01000605.1-human-gut-metagenome-genome-assembly--contig:-NODE-605-length-28294-cov-17.229859_pt1 | contig 28294 bp, 27 predicted proteins | sample MGYA00243237_ERZ505104 | MGnify/ENA primary metagenome ERZ505104 (study PRJEB26097, sample SAMN02711295) | human gut metagenome | biome: Gut microbiome | host: Homo sapiens | place: Denmark...
GCCGCACGGATCAGCGGCAGGATAGAAAGTGAAGAAAGACGCAAAAAATCCCTCCAAACTCAAAACGGGTTTAGAGGGAGCATTAGGGCATAACAATACAGTCCGTCAAAACTCCGTTTTTTTATATGGCGGACTGGGCGGACTGATAAACACTATCCGAAAAAGAAAGAGCCGATGATCTGTGAAATATCTCACAAGTTCATCGGCTCTGCGTCTGTGCGTCTGGCTCTTTGATGACAGTTATATGTAATTTTTTCGCATTGATTAAAGTTTCTCGTTTGCATTTCGGGCAATAAAGAGGATAATGCACCAAAACAGTATCCTTCCGTATTTTGTCACGAGTTTTATTTCCACAAACAGGGCAACATACCCATTCAGAATTTATTTTTTCCATATTGTCCCCTCACTATTTCCACGGTTTACCGCCATCGAGCCAACCTTGCTCCGCCCAATACTTTCCATCAAGGTGTTCGGGGTCGGATTTATGTATGGATTTCTGTATCATACGGCAGAAGAAAAACTTAATTTTCGTAATCAAATTCGTGTGTGCGGATTTTGTGTAATCCATATGTGCAAACTTCTTGGATAGTTTTTGAACTTTTCCTGTGAGTTTAGCTTGTTTCTTTTTAGAAAGTTTTTCCCAAACAATATCGCTCATCAACGCCCCAGTAAATATCCCGATCTCGGAAATCCCCCACCAAGATAAACTGTGCTTTATATCTTTCGCTGCAGATTTTGCTCCGCTACCCAAGCACTGTGTTATGATGACTGCCCGCTTCCCAAACATTTCAGGAGCAGGGCGGTGTGGCATCCATCGGTAAGCAAAATGGTCAAGCAATGCTTTCATTGCTCCCGTAACATGAAACACATATGCAGGAGAAGTCATTACAATCAAATCCGCTTTTAAAAGCGATTCATCCATTTTTCTAATGTATTCAGCGTCCTTGCAAGTTTTTTCGCCCTTTAATGTGCAGTTCAAGCAACCAACACAGAAGTTTGGACAATCTTTTGGAAGATAATATTCTGTAATATTCGCTTCATCCCTAAACTCAGTTAAAAACGTCTCTTTCAAGCGGTAGGTAACACCGTGTTTCTCTGTTCCGTTTATCACTATGATATTCAATCTTTATACCTCCAAAATGTCGTGTAAAACTTGTGTATGAAAGTTCTTGCGGTTTTCTTTCTGTCTAAGGTCAATCCCCAATATTTGTGATATGATTTCATATCGCAGGAACATTTGCTGCATAACGGTAATCAAATACAGTGTTTTTCTCTTTATTGCCGCTTCATCAAGGTCAGGACGGCAGGCGGCAACAATCGGAAGATACGCCTCATAAGTTCTGTAAGTATTGTCACCTTCTTTCGGTGACTGCATGTCGGTAAGAATGGAAATTTTGGAAACAGCATAATGTTCAAACAGAAAATCAAGTGTCATATTGCTGAGATATTCCAACTTTTCAAAGGGGGTAAAACTGTCCGTTTTCTCCCGTATATTCTGAAATCGCTTAACCGTTCCGTTTATCATACGCTCAATACATTGCTCAATAAGTTTCTCTTTATTTCCAAAATGATAATTCACAAGACCTAAGCCAACGCTGGCTCTTTTGCATATTTCACGCACTGTAATTTCATCTAAACGCTCGCCTTTTTCTTCGATAAGTTTAATCGTTTCCTGTATGATTGCTTCTTTATTATCCACGCTACGCCTCCTACTGAACAATGTTCAAAAACATTATACTGAACATCGTTCAAAAAGTCAAGGGATTACGATAACTGAATAGCGAATGTATTGGTGTCAAAATGCCGTATTCAAGCAGCTTACAGCGAATAGAAAATGACGGATAAGGAATTTATCCCTATCCGCCACAGTTTTACAATTATATGCGTTACATTTTTTAAGTATAAATAATCTCCCTCTCCACAATCTCCCTTGCACACGCCCGTATGTTATTCATTCTCTGCACCCATTCTAAAGCGTTTTCCGCCTTTAGCTGCTCCGTGATACCCTGCGCCCGTTTCATCTGCTCTGTAAGCCTTTCCATGCGCTCCTGCGCCTGCCTGTCGATGTCGGCAAGGTAATTGTTCAGCCTGCCGCTTGTGAGCAGGGTTATGTAGGTGGCTCTGCGGTACTCTTTCAGACACCGCAAGTGCCGCTGCCCCCATACACCTATCGACTGTTCTTTTTCGTCTGATACTGTGAGGCAGGGGAGAAGATAATCCCCCTGCTGTTCATAAGCGCCGCCCAACTGTTCAAAGATTGATTTCGTCATTGTCTTTCCCTCCATTACCGTATTTTTATCTTTTTCGTCTTTGCGTACATGACCTTTATCAGCAGCTCGTCCACGCAGTCCGTATATCTGCCCGCCGCAATCAGCTTGTTGCGGAAGTCGATCAGAGCGTGGAGTACAAGCCGCCTTTCTTCCTCACTAAGATACAAGTGATATTTTCCCATAGCCTTTCCTTTCTTTGAGAGGGCAGGCATTTTTCCTGCAAGGGTGTTTCAGCACCTTTGCGGAAAATACCCGTTCCCCTATGTAGCCGCCGAAGCGGTAACAGATTTTAATCATCTGTTCTGCCCCGGCATTGGTTTCCGTGCGGTCATAGACCTCAATCCTCTCCACAAGGAGATTGAGATTTTCAGCAGTCAATTCCTGTATCCCCACATACTGTGCCATCAGTTCCGCCCACCTAATGGCGTTTTGCTGATTGTCCTTAACCTCCTGCATGGCGGTTTCTAAAACCTGTATCTGCCCTAAAAGCTGTTCCTGCTCGGTCTGGTACTTATCCATAAGACGGTTAAAATTCTCATGGGAGATACGCCCCGATACACTGTCCTCATACAGACGGTCAAACAGTCTCGTCACTTCCTCATACCGTTTCTTTGCCGCTTTCAGTCTGTCGGCGTTGTTTTTCCCCTTGCTCCCGTCCGCTCTGGCGTTCATCTTCACTGCCAGAGCCACCGCTTTTTCTCTGTCCTCATAGGCAAGGCGGGCGTGGTACTGAATATCCGCAAGCACCGCCTTGTATAAATCCTCATAGAAAATACGGTGGTCTGTGCAGGCTTTGGTGTTGTGAGCGTAAGTGGTACAGATATAGATACGGTGTTTTTTCCTGCTCCAAAAGCGCAATCCCAACGCCTTTCCGCAGGTTCCGCACTTCACAAGCCCCGCAAAGGGAGAGACAAAGTTATCGGTGGTATCCCGCCTGCGGCTCAAAATCTTCTCGTTTGCCCCGTCAAAAACCTCCTGCGTCACAAGCGGCTCATGGGTGTTCTCCACAGTAATCCAGTCCTCCTGCGGTACTTTCTTTGAGGCGTTGACCTTGAAGATACTCTCGGTCTTGCACATCACGCAATGCCCCAGATAGAGGGGATTGGAGATGATATTGCGTATGACGGTGTGCGACCACTCATACTTGTTCTCTGGATTTTCAAACCGCTTGGAGTAATCCTTTTCGCCACGACTGTGCAGCCACCATGACGGGCAGGGTACTTGTTCCTTGCGGAACACAGCAGCGATTTTATGCGCTCCCATGCCTGCGTTGGCAAGTTCAAATATCCGTTTCACAATCCACGCTGTTTCCTCGTCCACGATCAGCTTGTTGTGGTTATCGGGGTATTTGCGGTAGCCGATCGGGTTAAAGGAAGAACGGTACAGCCCTGCCTTTGCCCTCGCTCGTATTGAGGAACGGATTTTACGGGAATTATCCCGGCTGTAAAACTCGTTCATCACATTTTTCAGAGCCGCTATATCGTTGTTCTTGTTGGCGGTGTCCACACCGTCATTGACTGCGATATACCGCACATTCTTCATCGGGAAGTAAATCTCCGTGAAGTGTCCGACCTTCAGATGGTCACGCCCCAGACGGGATAAGTCTTTCGTAATGACCACATCAATCTTTCCCGCCTCGATGTCATCGAGCATACGGTTAAAGCTCGGACGGTCGAAATTTAAGCCGCTATACCCATCGTCCACATAAATTTCCACCACCAGAAAGCCATGTTCCTTTGCGTACTGCGTCAGCATGGCTTTCTGCGTTTTGATACTCTCGCTGTCGCCCTGCAGCATATCGTCCTTTGATAAGCGGCAGTACAGAGCCGCCCTTAACATTGCCATTCAGCTCGCCTCCTTTGTATCTGTACTGCCCTCATTGTATTGCGGAAGTTTGATTATCTCAAAGGTGCGGGGAGAGGATTTTCCCCTCCGTACCTCGTTTACAAGCAAGGAAATAAATAATTCCCGCATATCTGCGCCGCCCGTATAAGCCGCCTGCACGATGATTTTCGGGCGCACCGCTGTCTTTGCCATAGGCATACCTCCCTTCAAAATCTCACTGTTCCAGTTCCTTTTTCAGAGCCGCAAGGAGTTTCTCCGCCTCCGCCCTTGTCAGCGTAATGCCCTTGCCGCATTTCTCACGGGCAGGGGGAAAACTGCGGATGTCGTACTTTGGCTCGTTCCCGTTCCACGCAATCAGGTTGATTTCCTTTGTATAGCCACTGTCGCCCGTGGAGAGGACAGCGATTTCTTTTACGATTTCATACTGGATTTCTTTCATCAAAGACCTGTCCTTTCTGTCTGTTACCCGCCGAGAAAAGAAAATTATCGGCTGTCACGGTTTCGTTTTCTCTGTAATTCACGCTCCAGAAGTCGGAGAATGGTATCCTCTATCTGCTTTGGTGTTGTACCTCTGGGGAAATATTTTCGCAGTTTGTCCATACCGATTTTCACGGTTTCCCTCTGGTTTGCCTTTTCCTCGGTCATAATCGCAAAGATGGTATCCATATCAAGCCGCCCCATTTGGCTTAATTTTTTCATGCGCTGCGCCTGCGAAAGAGAGGGAGTAGCGTCCTCACTCTCCATCGTAATCCGCAGGTTTTCCTGCTCGTCTTTCTTCAAAAAAGACAGTTCCACCGCAGGGGTAAGGGCAATCTGCCCCTCGTCCACCATCTGTAAAATCGGCGGGATTAACTCGGTCAGACGGATATATCGCTGTACCTGTGTGCGGCTGTCTCCCGATTGCTTTGCCACTGTCTCCACGGAAGTCAACTTCTGCCCAACTTGGTCAGAAGTTAAATCCGTGCGGTATCCCTGTCTTTTCATCGCCTCCAACTTCATCTTATAAGCGAAAGCCCTCTCGCTCGGCAGGATATTTTCCCTCTGGATATTGCTGTCCACAAGGGTAATAATCGCCCGGTCACGGTCTAAGGGCAAAACAAAAGCAGGGATTGTCTCTATCCCTGCAAGCTGTGAGGCACGGACACGCCGCTGCCCTGCGATGACTTCGTACCCGTTCTCGTCCTCTTTCGGGCGGGTTATGATGGGCGTTACCACACCAAACTCCTTGATACTCTCCGCCAGTTCCATCAGCAGTTCGTCCTCCACCAGACGGAACGGGTTATCGGGAAACGGGTGTAAATCCGCAATCTTCAATACGGTAAAATCCTGTTTTTTCAATGGCTTTCCTACCTTTCTCTTGACTTGTTTCTATTCGATTTCTGCAATTCTTCCAACACTTCAGGCGGGATTTTCCTGAGCAGGCGTTCCAACTGCTGATTGGTGCGCTGCAGCTCAAATATCTTCTGATTGGCTTTTTGCACCTTTAATTCCTCTGCGTATTTCTCATCACGCAGCCGCCCCGCATAGTCGCTTTCCTGCCCGATTTTCTTTTTCAGGCTGTCGATATAGGCGCTCTGTTTCCCGATCTCCCGTGAAAACTTTTCTGCCTCCGGCAGCCATGCGGAAAGCAGGGAGAGCGCCTTATCCCGTTTCTTCCCTGCGTTAAAGGCGTTAATATCAGACAGCGCCGCCACGATTTCCTCATACTGTTTATCCAGCCTGCCGCCCAGCTTAAAGAGCCATGTGGGGATATGCTTTCGCCCTGTAATCATCGAGGATTGCCCCCGTTCCAACTCATTCCACCGTGCGGACATACGCTCATGGTAGGCGGTCTGCCACTCGGATAAAGACTTCTGGTTGCCTAAAAAGTATTTGGCAGACAGCTTTCCCTCTGGAGTAATCGGCACAAAACAAAGGTGCATATGGGGTGTTTTCTCGTCCATATGCACCACAGCAGAGAGGATATTTTCTTTTCCCACACGCTCCGCTATGAAGTCCAAAGCCATAGCAAAGTAGGCTTTCTGTTCCTCTGGCGGTAAGCTGTTCATAAATTCGGGAGAGGCGGTAATGAGGGTTTCCACCATCATCACGCTGTCTTTCCGCACCTTGCAGCCTGCCGCCTGCACCATACGGTTAATCTCTTTTTTGTAAGTGTAGCGTGGCGGCGGCACAAGATGATAGTTGTACTTGGAGCGTTCCATATCAATATCGGGATTGCTCTTGTACGCCTCCTTCTTCCGTTCATTGTGGCGTTCACAGGCAGCCACGGAGCCTGCCTTGCGTTTCTGGAAACGCAGGATTGCGTAAGGCATAAGCGTTCAACTCCTTTCTTTTTTCGGCGGGTGTTCTTTGGGCGGTGACGGTGGTGACAGTGATGACGGCGGTTATGGGATACCCTCCCAGATGGCACAGCACTGTCACCGGCACCGCCTTTCCCCGCAGCCGCAGGCGGCGGGGAGCAGGGCGCAAGCCCTGCATAAAGGGAGTCCAGAGGGAAAGTCTGGCACACGACCTTGCTTGCAAGGTGTAGTGTGTTACACCCTGCAAAAGCGGGCTGAAAAAACCGGGACGGTTTTTTTCAGCCGCAGGGGTGGCTTTACGAGCCGAAAGAGGCGAGAAAAGCCCACGCCTGCACGGAGCGTTTGCGGGGTGTTCTCCCGCAGGGTGGCAGGGCGCAGATTGGAAAAGCCTTGTCATCGCCGCCACACCTGCCACCCGTAGGGCAAAACTGTCGGACTTCACTCTGCTGTGTCGCCAGTGACAGAGATAGGGGGTATCCCGACATCGCCGTCACCACCGTCATCACTGTCACCCGCCTGCTTTGTGAGCGCAATCAGCCTGCCTTCTTTCTTCCTGCGGTACGCATAGCCGATATGGTTGTCCGCTAAAAAAGTTGTGCGGTACTCATTGAGCCACTTGGTAATGACCGTGGGCGGGGTATCTGTTTCCGCCATCGCCGCCAGTAGTTCCGTGGCTGTGCCGCACCATTTCTCTTTGTCCTGCATAAACTCCACCAACCGAAAAAGGACAGGCGGTATGCTTTCCCTCGCAAGCTGCTCCTGCCCCTTACGCTCTACCATTTCCCAACTGCACTCCCTGAAACGCAGTACAAACTCCTGATACTCAATATCCCTGCCGACACAGTAGAGCCTTGCGGTATTGGACGCACGGTTTTCCTTTTCCAGTACAAAAGTGGCGTCTGCGCTCCCCGTCAGCCCCGTTGTCCCCGATACCTTGTTGAACACATCGCTGTCATTCTGCTTGCGGATATGGTGGACAACGATGACCGCAAGGGAATGCCTGTCGGCAAACTCCTTAATCTGAGAAATATCCCCGTAATCACTGGCATAGGCGTTGTCTTTTGAGGCGGTGCGTACTTTCTGCAAAGTATCAATCACAATGAGCCTGCTGCCGGGGTACTCCTTCAGATAGTCCTCCAACTGCACGATCAGCCCGTCTGTCAGCTTGCAGCTTGCCACAGCGAAGTGCAATCGGCTGTCCGCCTCGTCTGTCAGACGAAAAAGCCTGTCCTGTATGCGGAAAAAGGTATCCTCAAGGCACAGGTACAGTACATCGCCTGCCCGTGTTTCCATCTCCCAGAATGGCAGTCCCGCCGACACGCATAAGCAGAGTTTCAGCATGAGCCAGCTTTTGCCGATTTTCTGTGAGCCGCAGAACAGTATCAGCCCTGTGGGGATAAGACCGTCCACCACAAAACGGGGTTTATCAAGCGGCTGATAGAGCAGGGTATCTGCGTCCACCATGTTCAGCTTTTGCATGGGCGTCCTCCTTCCTCTTTCGTCTGGTTGTTGCATACTTGTCCATAGGCATTCGACCTCCTTAAAATTTTTATATCCCTGCCACAAGGACGGGGATATGTAAGCACAGCCATTCCATACGGTTCCACGCTTTCCCAAGCGGCGTTATCACTGCCTATGCTGTGCATGGATTAAGCAATGGGTGCGCTCGTATCATGGCGGCACTGTCCGTTGCGGCAGGTATCTCTCCGGCGGCTGCTGTGAAGTTGTCAAGGTACAGACGGGCAGACTTGCCCCCTACCTTATAGCCCGTGTGGATAGCCGATTTTGGACACTGTGTTCTGATTTTTTGAAAAAGAAAAGCACCTGCATATATCCGTTCTTTTCTCGGATAGTTGCAAGTGCTTATCATCAGATATTCGCTATTCAGTTGTATATGTTCTCTAACAGAAGTTCACATCAATCAAAGACCCCGATGAGCCGCAAGATCTATGGACTGTATGGTCTGATGATATAAAATCGGAATGGCTTGATAAATGTGATGTTGATGATGAAATAAAAAAGCTTGCGTGGAAGTATGTAGATAACTGCGGTCATTGCGGCTCATGCAAAGGCGGACGTCGTAAAGTCATTTTCGGACGGGAGTTTGAAGCTGTCTGCGGTTGTACATTCAGGGTCGATAATCCAACTATTGAAGATCTACCGTTTCTGAAGGAAATAATCAGGCTGTGCATAATAAACTTTGAAAAGGAAACAAAACAGTGAATATCAGAACTTTGAACACAGGCGAATTAAATCTGCTGTTTCAGCTCTTTGACTACAATGATCCCGATGAAATGATAGCAGAAAATACAGTAGATATTAACAAGAGAAAAATCGATATATTCGGCTTGTTCCAAGAGGACAGACTGATAGGAGAGATACGCGCCGCTTATGTCCATAACGATGAAAGGCATGCCGTAAGAAATAAGCGTGTTTATCTCTTTGCTTTCCGTATTCATAAGGATTTTCAAGGCAGGGGATACGGACAATTTTTGTTGAAAGAGGTAATTTCCACGCTTATGCAAAAAGGTTATTCTGAATTTACGATCGGCGTTGAAGATGATAATGAAACGGCTGTACACATATATTCAAAGCTTGGATTTACGCAGTTGGTCGGTAAAATCAGCGAAGAATATCAAGGTGATAGTTATGAATATGGGTTGTATCTGAGAGCATGAGGAGTAAATATGCTCTGATTTACAGCGAGATCTGATATTATCGAAAGTTACAGGCTCCTTTTCGAACAGGAAATGTTCGGAAAGGAGCTTTTATATTTTGAATAAGTCACTTAAAATTTACCCGATGTGAACAAATCTTTGTTGAGTTTTGATATATACAAATATCTCTTTCGGGTATAGAATATAGAGGTTGCTGTTTGTCCGCAGGACAAAGTAACAGAAAGAGGGAGAGAAATGATAAAGCGTTATTTCAAACGTTTAAAGACAGAATTCAAAGGCTATAATGCAGGAAAATTCGGGAAAGATGTGCTTGCCGGTATTACGGTAGCGGCTGTGGCACTTCCGCTTGCGCTTGCATTCGGTATATCGAGCGGTGCGACTGCTGCCGCAGGACTTATCACGGCACTTATCGCAGGTGTTGTAATAGGACTGCTTTCGGGTGCGTCATACCAGATTTCAGGACCTACGGGCGCTATGGCGGCTATCCTTTGCTCGCTTGTGGCTACATATCAGATACAGGGTGTGTTCATTGCCTGCTTTATGTCGGGTGCTATACTTCTGCTGTGCGGAATATTCAAGCTCGGCGGACTGGTACAGTTTATACCCACGCCTGTTATTACAGGCTTTACATCGGGTATAGCAATAATAATCGCATTCGGTCAGATAAACAACCTTACGGGACTTAAATGCGAGGGTGCTTCTACTATAGATAAAATAGTAAGCTACTTCAACACGCCTCAGACACTGAATTTCGAGGCAATAGCAATCGGCGTATGCGTTATAGTGTTTATGCTTATTTATCCCAAAAAGCTCAATGCGGTTATCCCGTCGTCGCTTATGTCTATTATAATAGCAACGGCGCTGAACTTCATATTCAATTTCAATGTCGGCATTGTAGGCGAGATACCGCAGACGCTTTTACTTAACGACAGGCTTGATATTACGGCGATAGATTTTGACACGGTCAAGAATCTTATATTCCCTGCAATCAGTATTGCGGCACTCGGACTTATCGAGAGCCTTTTGTGCGGTGCGAGCGCAGGCAGAATGAAGAATGAAAAGCTTGACAGCGATCAGGAGCTTGTAGCACAGGGCATAGGCAATATGCTGATACCCTTTTTCGGCGGTGTGCCTGCGACAGCGGCAATAGCAAGAACGAGCGTTGCCATAAAGAGCGGCGCACAGACAAGAATTGCAGGTGTAATACATTCACTGGTGCTTTTAGCGTCAATGTTCCTGCTCGGCGGCGTAATGTCAAAGATACCTATGGCGGCGCTTGCAGGCGTACTTATTGTAACTGCGTGGAGAATGAACGAGTTTGCGGTAATAAAGGACATTTTCGGCAGAAAAATAAAGACCGCAATGTTCCAGTATCTTATCACAATGGCGGCAACGGTTATATTCGACCTCACTGTCGCAATTATAATCGGTATACTTTTCTCGGTCATCATGTTCGTGCTTAAGGTTTCGGATATGACGGTTAATGTTGCGGATGTTGACCCTGCTAAGATAGATATAGCCGACAAGGACGGAAAGCTCTGCGGCACAAAGGTAGTATATGTCACAGGCCCGCTTTATTTCGGAACATCAAACAAGCTGTCAGAGAAGCTGTCACATCTTGAGGTTGATGACGGCGGAAAGCTGATATTCTCAATGCGTGGCGTGCCTATAGCGGATATTTCCGGTGTACAGGCTATGAAGGAGCTTTGCGACAGTCTTTCCGCAAGGAAGATAGAAATATACTTCTCGTGCGTACAGCCTGCCGTTGACGAAATGTTCCACCGTTGTGGCCTTATCGAAACCTACGGCGAGGAGCGTTTCTTCTGGAGTACCGACAAGGCGATGAAATTCATTGCAGGCGAAACCGCAAACGTCTGCCCCCTCTGCTCCGCAAACACATCAAATACAGCCGTAACCGCAGAAACGGCAAGCGTATAAATCTAAAAAAAATCAGCCCACAGGAAGATAAAACTCCTGCGGCTGTTACTTTATGCTAAGCATCTCTGTCGTTGCCTTGCGACATTACGATAAAGCCTACTATCACTGTAACGAGCAGAGCAAGTAATCCAAGCAGCTGATTTTCAATAAAACAAACCGTCAGTGCAACACCGCCGATTAAAATAGCAATTCCGAAAATCATCCACAAGCATTTTACCGCTTCACTGCGAGTATCGGTTTTGTCCTCATCGTTGACGTGGTGTGAATAAAGCCCTCTGCCATTATTCTGTATAGGCGGTTATTTATCTTCCTTGCTTTCATCAATCATGTGCTGAACAAGCCCAATGGTGAACAAGTCGTCGGATAAGTCGTGCTTTCCGTTATGGTTCCAGTCGAACATAATATCCACCCCTTTCGCAAGTGCCTTGTTTATGTTGTTATTGTAGCATAAGGATTGTACGATAAAAAGGACAAATATCTCAAAATCAGAATAACGCTGTGTATTTGTTCAAATAAAACGAGTATAATATTACTGATATCAAAAAGCGTAAGCTTTTGTAAGGGTGGCGTTGCTGACGTTGCCCTTATTTTGTTTTATTAAGTAAATTTATAATTTTGTGCGTTCTCCTCGCAAGGCTGACAACAAAAAACAAGCACCGCAATCAAATACGGTTGATTGTGACTTTCAGTATGTTAAATTTATTCAATACGGCAAATAGGACGAATCATCTCCCATAGCATCAAAGTGTCGCCTGTAACGGCGAGGGATAGTGAGGTCTGAGAAATATCCTATATCAGACAGGACGTGCGAAATAGCTGTAAATCCATCGTTATAGAAGCGTGTTATACGTTTCTTCCTGTCGGTAATTCCGCAGTAGTCATGCGGGCATACGAATGTCCATTCGGCAGAGCGGTCGTCAACTATTACTCTGAAATATTTATCAATGTCATTCTGGCTTATGCCGAAGTTTGCAAGCAGTATATGATGCTCAAAGCTGTCGTCAAGCCGTGACATAAGTACTGTTTCACCGTCAAAGGAGATTGCAAATATCAACGGTTCTTTTTTAGCAATATATTCATTTACCGTTTTTTCGTCCGGGTATTTACGATATGTCATAAATTCACCTGATTTCCGTATTTAAAAACTGATTCCGAATCTTATATATTAATTATAGCATTTCCGCCGGCAAATTGCAAATCCTGTCTTGGTGCGTTCTCCTCGCAAGGCTGACAACAAAAAAACAAGCACCGCAATCAAATAGGCTTACTGTGGTGCAAAGCCGATGACCGCAAAAAAAGTTGTCAGCGAAGGCAAGGCTGACGAGTACAGTACAAGCGAGCAGCCTTGTCGAGCGGCACTTTTTTGCGAAAAGGAGGAACAGTGGAGCGGGTGACTGATTTTTTATAGCATAAAAAATCGGAACAAGCGTAACTCGTTCCGACGTGGCACGCCTGATGCGATTCGAACGCACGACACATAGCGTCGGAGGCTATTGCTCTATCCGGCTGAGCTACAGGCGTAAATATAAAGGGCTGACGTAAATCAGCCCTATTATTATAACACGATTTTAATGTTTCGTCAACATTGTGAAAGAGAAATCACTTTAAAAGCGATTCGGTAGCCGCAATCTTTACTGCAACGCAGAATACCTCCATAGCCTTTGCAAGCTCTGCTTCGGTAGGATATGTCGGAGCGATACGGATATTGTTGTCGTGAGGATCCTTGCCGTAAGGATAAGTCGCACCTGCGCCTGTCAGAACAACTCCTGCCTGCTTGCAAAGCTCAACAGTACGCTTTGCCGTGCCGTCAAGACCGTTGAATGAGATGAAATAACCGCCGTTGGGCTTGTGCCATGAGCCGAAGCCTGTGGGAGCAATCTCCTTGTCGAGCATATCAAGAACAATCTTGAACTTAGGCTCGATTAGAGCTCTGTGCTTCTTCATATGCTCCTTTATGCCGTCAAAATCCTTGAAGAAACGAGCGTGTCTTAACTGGTTGAGCTTATCGTAGCCGATAGTCTGGAATGTCATCTGGCTCTTGATAAACTTGATGTTTTCCGCACTGGCACCGATGAATGCAAGACCGCCGCCGGGGAACGAAATCTTCGATGTGGACGCAAACATAAATACCATATCCTGCTTGCCTGTCTTTTTAGCTTCTTCAAGAAGGTTCAGCAGAGTGTCAGGAGTATCTGTAAGGTGATGAACGCAGTAAGCGTTATCCCAGAATATTCTGAAATCCTTTGCTTTAGGCGAAAGGTTAGCAAAACGCTTTACCGTTTCGTCTGAGCAGGTGATGCCTTCGGGGTTGCTGTACATAGGTACGCACCAGATACCCTTGATAAGCTCATCTTCGCTTACCAGCTTTTCAACAACGTCCATATCGGGACCGTCGGGAGTATAAGGTACTGTAATCATCTCAATGCCGAGGCTCTGGCAGATAGCAAAATGTCTGTCATAACCGGGAGCGGGGCAGAGGAACTTCACCTTTTCGTTCTTTCCCCAGGGCTTGTCACCGCCGAGAACGCCGAGCAGCATCGCTCTTGCCATTGTATCGTACATAAGCTGAAGGCTTGAGTTACCGCCGATGATTATTTCATCGTGAGCAACACCGAGCATAGGCATACAAAGTCTTTTTGCTTCTTCTATACCGTCAAGCACACCGTAGTTACGGCAGTCAACACCGGTTTCCGACATATAATCACCGTCAAGGCAATGCGTCAGCATATCAAGTGATAAATCAAGCTGTGCGGGAGAGGGCTTGCCTCTTGACATATCCAGCTTCAGACCCTGCTTGCAAAGCTCGTCATACTGCTTTTTAGCTTCTTCATTCAGCTTTATCAGTTCATTCTTTTCCATTATCGCAAACTCCTTATAATAAAGAATTTTAACGCAGTTTTTCACTGCACCCATGCTTTAATTATAATGCAAATAAAGCCGTTTTGCAAGCGTTTTTTCGTTTTCTTGCAAAGAATTATGCAATTTCGTCAAAAAAACGTTGCACAGTAACATAATTATGGCGATTAGCAACTATAAAATATCCATTAAATGTTTAATCTGTGCAACTCGTAATTTTAATTTTTGCATTAACCGGCAAATGCGGCTGTTACAACGCCGTTGTTGTTTGTGAATGTAATGTCGGCGCTCACTGTCTGTTCGTCAAGCCCCGATAGATTCAGCGGAACACTGCAGCGTACATTATATGTCCATTCAAACGTCAGCGTAGTGCTTGTTTTGCCGTCAAGAAAAGCAAGGCTCATATCAAAATCAGTGCTGTCGCTGAGAAGAGCCGTTGCGGATAACGCATCGTCATATATTACGGGAAGAGTAACATTCTGACGTGTAAGCTCGGTAGGCATTATGTTCCGCAGGGATATTATCTTTGAGTTTCCGTCCGTATATATATTAAGCGTAAGGTCGGCACAGTAGAAGCCTACCTGCTTCTGATTATCGAGCGGTATATCCTCCGCATATCCCTGCACGGCAAAATAACCCGTTCCGTAGTCCGACAAGGCTATATTGAATGTGGGGTGGAATACGGGCGTTCCCTTTGCAAGAATTGCGTCATAAGCCGTCAATGCGCCCTCAACGCCGTCCTGCACATCAAGCAGGGCAGTATCGACCTCTGCCTTATCAAGCCCCGAATAATAGCTTGCCGAAACGGCAAAATTTGAGCCGTCACTTATAATTTCCCTGCTGCTGCCGGCGTACACGGGAGTTGTGCGTGTAAGCAGCATATACAGCAAAAGCCCTATTCCTGCGGTAACAAGCACAAGCAGGATAACAAGTACGATTTTTTTCATTCGTTTCCCTTTCAGAATTGTTTTATATGCAGTAAAGATTCATATCCCACGCAGGAATATACGGGTGCTGTCTTAAATACAGCTTGTATGACGGATTCAGCTCCGTTACCTTTATGGGCAGGGCGAACATATCCTCCGTGCGATGATAGAGCGAAACGAGCAGCTTCGGCTTGTCACGCTTTATTACTGTCTTACTGCCGTCAAGAGCCTCGCTCTCACTGCCCTCAACATCATATTTTATATAGGTTATACGCTCGTCCTTTACAAAGCTGTCAAGACTGCGCATTTCTATCTCCTTTATCCGTGACGGATTGACAGGCTTACCTTTTTCATAGGGGATAAGCGATGAATTTCTTCCGCCCTTTGATATAAATTTGCAGACCGTATCACAGCTCCACGCACCGGCATTCACCGTTCTGAAGTCATAAGGGCTCAGCTTGTAGTGTATGCGTTTCATCTTTGCGTAATTCTTCCCGTCAGGCTCCATCGCAAAAATCTTGTTGAACTGTCCGCCCGTCACTTCCAGAAACTCGGTTATCGTGTCGCCGTTGTAAGCGCCGAGATCCGCATAGGTTTCGTTGCCGCCGAGCGAAAGTATCTCATATCCTTCCGCTTTATCCGTCTGATTGCGTAAAAGCGGCTGTATCCTTCCCGTTATACGATATTCAAGCCAGCCGTCGAAAACCTGTTTTGATTTCTCGTCCGCAAGCATCGAGTAAACTCTTTCAAGCTCGGCTCTATGCTCCTCGGCATATTCTTTTGTGAATAATCCTCCGCCTATTACCGGAACATCGGGAGCGTATAATTCGTGCCTGTCCGAAATGGCAATGATACGCTGTATCACCTCGTCAATATGAGTGCCGAAAGCAACGAGTATGATACAGTCACCGAACTGCCGTTCAATATCGGACAGCTTTTTCACCTCAAAGCCCGCAAAGCTGTGACCTCTCACGAAGTCATCGCTCGCCATGAATCCCGATATTTTTACATTCTTCAAGGAGCATACATCGAGTATTTTCTGTGCGCCGTCGCCCATACCGTATATTATTATCGGTTTTGAGGTTTCAGCCAGATGATCCCACAGAGAAACTGCGCCTGTTATATCGTACATTTGAACATTCCTTTTCCGTGATTATTCGACCGTTACCGATTTTGCAAGGTTTCTCGGATGGTCAACATCAAAGTTTTTGAGCGCCGCAGTATAATATGCGATAAGCTGTAACGGTACTACAGCGACAAGCGGCATAAGAAGATCCCTTGCAAGAGGGAGCATAACGGGATAATCAACATCGTTCCCGTCAAACTTCATATCCTCACTGCATACCATTACAACAGTAGCGCCTCTTGTCTTTACTTCCTTTATATTGCTCATCGTTTTTTCGTAAAGATCGTGCTGTGTGGCAACTGCGATGACCGGCATACCGTCTTCGATAAGGGAGATAGTGCCGTGCTTCAGCTCGCCTGCGGCATAGCTTTCCGAGTGGATATAGGAAATTTCCTTCAGCTTAAGACTGCCCTCCATACTGAGCGCATAGTCAAGACCTCTGCCTATATACAGCAGACTGTCTGCGCTTATCAGCTTGGACGCTACCTTCTGGTACTGCGTCTGATCGTCAACGCACTTCTGTACCTTTGAGGGAATCTGTGAAAGCTCCGATATAAGCTGTCTGCACTGTTCTTCGTCAATTGCATTTCTTGCATACGCAACACGGAAAGCAAGCAGATACATAAACGCCGCCTGTACCATATATGCCTTTGTGGAGCATACTGATATTTCAGGTCCTGCAAGGGTATACATTACCATCTTTGCTTCTCTTGCTATTGATGAGCCAACCACGTTTACTATCGCAAGCGTGTCTGCGCCTATTGAATTTGCCAGCTTCAGAGCGGCAAGCGTATCTGCGGTTTCGCCCGACTGCGAGATAATAACTACAAGATCGTCCGGCGCAAGCAGAGGATCACGGTAGCGGAATTCCGACGCAATATCCACAACAACGGGAGTGCGTGCCAGCTTTTCGATAACATACTTTCCGACCATGCCTGCGTGCATTGCAGAGCCACAGCCTACTATATAAATGTGATGATAATTTCTCAGCTTCTCATCTGTAAGTCCGCACTCGGAGAAGTCAGGCATACCGCCCTTGATACGTGGATTTATCGTCTTTTTGAGTGCGTCGGGCTGTTCGCATATCTCCTTGAGCATAAAATGAGCATATCCGCCCTTTTCAGCCGCCGAAACATCCCATGTAGCAACCTGTAATTCCTTTTCTATGACATTCTTGTGCATATCATAGAACGTAACACCGTCGGCTGTTATATCCGCAACCTCTCCCGGCTCAAGCAGATAGTATTCTCTTGTGTATTCGATTATAGCGGTAACATCGGACGCAATAAACATTTCGCCCTTTCCCTTGCCGACTATCAGAGGACTTTCTTTTCTTGCCGCAAATATGCGGTTCTTATGCTCCCTGAACATTATGCCGAGCGAATACGCTCCCTCTATATCGGCAATCGTCCTGATTATTGTATCAATAGGGTCGCCGTCATAGTTGTAGTCGAGCAGCTTTGCCACAGCCTCGGTATCGGTCTGGCTCTCAAAGCCGTATCCCTTAGATATGAGAAATTCCTTCAGCTTGCGGTAGTTTTCGATTATACCGTTATGAACGATTGACACTCTGCCGTTTCCTATCGGGTGAGAGTTAATGTCGCTCGGCTCGCCGTGCGTTGCCCAGCGTGTATGTCCTATACCTGCCGTAGCTGTGAAATGAGGCTCGTTCTCGAGCTTTTTGATAAGCCCTTCCTTGAGTTTGCCCTTTGCCTTGACGGTTTTTATCCTGTCGCCCTCAAACACGGCTATACCTGCCGAGTCATAACCCCTGTATTCCAGCTTTGTAAGTGAGTTTACAAGTATTGCGGTGCATTCTTTTGCACCTACATATCCTACTATTCCACACATGATCTTGTTCCGCCTTTCTTAAACCGGATGAGTAACACTGCCACTCTGTAATAATAATCATATTCTGTTTGTTTTTCATTAAGTACATTTATCTGTAAGCCAACAGTCTGTGTGACGGCTTATACAAAATACAGTATAACACATTTACAGCCAAAAGGCAAGTGGAACAGAGCAAAGGCTGTTGACTGTCATTGCCGTTTGTGCTATAATTAAATAAAAATCACTGTTAAGTGAAATAAACATCCGCAGGCGGATTATGCCTGCTTTGAGGAGGTATATGTAATGTCATACGCAGAAGAATATGCAAGAGAATTTATCGAGAAGAATTATTCCGAAGGAATGGCGTTTTCGACAGTACTTTTTGTTATCGCAATACTGATTGCAATAACATCCGTAGTTTGTTTCGTGCTTGCTCCCTTTTACAGTAAAGGCATAAACAAAGGGGCTAAAACAGCAGGCAGGATTATTTCGACTTTTGATTTTATCATCGGCATTCTGCTGATTATTGCATTTATGGCAATAGCTGCTATAATCACCATGGCTTCGTCAGGTGCCTTTTCCGATTTGCCGAATTCTATCAAAAATGTGCTGATTGGTATTGTATATGCTCCCATGCGTTTCGGTATGGAAGTTAAAAGTACATATGATAACCCGTGCGATGCATCTTTAGCCTTTTACGCACTTTATTTTGTAACGGCAGGTTTACTCGGATTAGTGGCATTTATTGTAAGCTGTGTAGCAAGAGGAAAATACAATGCCGCAAACGGTCTTATAAGAGGCGCAGCCGCACCTGCGGGAGCACCTCAGTACAACCCTTATCAGCCTTACGGTCAGCCGAATGTTCAGCAGGGTTATCCTCAGCAGTACGGACAGAATGCTCAGCAGGGCTATCCTCAGCAGTACGGACAGAATATTCCGCAGGGTTACCCTCAGCAATATCAGCAGCCTGCACCGCAGAATATGCCGCAGGACAACGCACAGTATCAGCCTGCCCAGCAGGAAGTTCCGCAGAATATACCGCAGGACAACGCACAATATCAGCCTGCTCAGCAGGAAGTTCCGCAGAATATACCGCAGGACAACGCACAGTATCAGCCTGCCCAGCAGGAAGTTCCGCAGAATATACCTCAGGAAGATGCAAATACAGAAGTTCCTGTGCAGGCGGCCGTGGCACAAGAGGCTCCGGTACAGCAGGATTTGCCGGCATTCTGTTCTAATTGCGGTCATCCAGTTATTCCCGGTGCTTCATTCTGTCAGAATTGCGGCAACAAAATCAATTGACGATAATTTAACGGGCTGCTTCGGACAGCCCGTTTACTTTTTTACATTTCACCCTTGATGCCTATGATAATTTTTGTTGCTTTTAACAATAGAAAGATATGCGGCGATGTGCTACAATTATTATCGGTGATGTTATGAAAAAGAAAATCAGCGTCTGCGAAAATTCGATGGTGCTTGTATACATTCTTGCAATGTCCGGAGGATTTATGGACGCATACTCCTATATGTGCAGGGGAGAGGTATTCGCCAATGCCCAGACGGGAAATATTCTTCTTATGGCGGTAAATCTGGCAAAAGGCAATTTTGTTGTCGCCCTCAGATATTTTGCTCCCGTAATGGCTTTTATAGCAGGTGTTGTACTTGCACAGACGGTGCATCATATCTTCAAGGGCAGAGCGCTCCACAGACGGCAGATAGTTATTCTGTTCGAGGCGGTGGCACTCTTTGCGGCGGCATTTATACCGTATGAGCTTAATATCCTTTGCAACTGTATCATTTCTCTTGCCTGCGGCGCACAGGTAGAAGCATTCAGAAAAATAAGCATAAGAGGCGCATATCCGCAGAGCTACGCCTGCGCCACCACAATGTGTATAGGCAATATGAGAACAGCGGCTTCATCTATATGCGAATATGTCGCTCATAAAAACAGGGACGATCTGAGAAAAGGCTTGCTTCTTTTCAGCATAAACGCAATGTTCGCCGTCGGCGCTGTCGCAGGCGATCTGTGCGTGACAGCAATAAATCAGTGGGCTGTGATGATTTGCGCCGTGTTTATGACTACGGCATTTATAATTATCACATTGGAAGAAAAGGAAGAGGAAAAAGATGTCGGGTAAAACCGGCACATATAACTTAAGGCACCGCATAAGCGGTGCCTTCGTTGTTATTATCGACTTGTTTATCCTCAGTTCTTCTGCATTAAAGCTCTGTAAGGCTCAAGGAATGATTCTACTGTACCGTAGTATGAATCACGAAGATTTGTGTAGGATTCGCCGAACTTGAACGGTCCGCCGAGTACACAGCCCTTACCTTCGCTGTCGCCCTGCTGGAGCATATTTGTAAGGTCTGTTGAGAAGCCGAAGCAATCATCAAAGAGGAATGTGAATTTGTCGCTCGTTGTGTCCTTCAGATCGGAATAGATCTGGTACAGATCTTCAGACATTGCCGAGTGATTTTTTCTCTCTCTGCGTGCTGCACCACAGCTGGGGCATTTTTCTATAGTCTTGTCTGCAGTAGAAACGCCGCATTCGGGGCATTTGGGATAATAAAGATGCTCGGCCGTCATTTCAGCCTTTGACTTAGCAATCAGCTCAGGGTCGATTTCGTTAAGACGGCAGATTTCCATATACTTGAGAGCAGCCTTTATGTTCTTTGCACCTGCGGGAACGAGATAACCGAATGTATCGGTGTTGGTGTAGTATTTATCAGCCTTGTCATCTCTGGGTATCGGAATGAATCTTATATCCTGATCCTTAGCTGCACCCTGTGCCGATGTCCAGCCCCAGTCAAGACCGAACTCTGCGAACAGTGTCTTTGTAGCGGAAAGGCAGGTACTGGGATCTGTATATTCTGCATTTACCATACCCTGATTTGCAAGGTCGGAAAGGAACTCCTGACATCTCTGGACGTTAGCGTCCTTCATGTTGTTGATGATCTGCTTGTTAGGACCGTCAACGTCTATAAGCGTTGTGCCTGTAGAAACTATGAAGGGCATTGCAACGAAGCCTGTGGGCATTACACCGTAGTAATCATCGCCGATGTTGCACCATTCGGTCATTATATCCTTCCATGCCGTCCATGTCCACTTGCCTTCCTTATAAAGCTCCAGCGGGTCTGTCTTGATACCTTCATCGTCAAGAGCAGTCTGGTTGTATATAAGTACAACGCCGGGATTTACACGGTAGGGAAGATAATAGTGCTTTCCGCCGTAGTTGAAGTTTTCAATCATATCCTTTATACCCGACCATGTATCGCTGTCAAAGTCAACATAATCATCAAGTGAAGTATAAAGGTTGTTTGCTACACCGTGAGGGTATGACTGCCACTCATAGCGTACCATATCGGGAGAATCGGAAGAAGCAACAAGCTGTGCGAGCTTTGTAAAGTATTCCATTGAGCTTGTCGAAATTGTCTCTACCTTATATCCTGCGTCATTGAACTTGTCGACGATTTCCTTGTCGTCTGTGTTAAGATCATAGTAACCGAGCCACTTGAGCGTGTCACCGTTTGAGGGCGCTTCTACAATGTTGCCGCCGTTACTGCCGCCGTTTCCGTCAGTAGAAGAATTATTACCGCTGTTGCTGTTTTCGGTCGTGCTTGAATTGCCCTGCGATGCGCCGGCATCGCTTGCAGAACCGCTTGTGGTCGTCGAGCCGTTGCAGGCTGAGAGCATTGATGTTGCCATAGCCGCTGTGATTGCACAAGCGAGAATTCTCTTTGAGAGTTTCATTTTATTCCTCCTTAAAGTTACTCTTGCGTGTATACGTTTACACCAAGATGATTATAATTATATTATAACCGAAAAGTGAATAAATTTCAATTCACTATTTCTACAGTTTGTTAGTTTAAATTTCAGCTATTTTGCACAAAAGCACAGAGCATAATATGTGAAAATTTAATCAAATGTATGTAAATTTAAGTCATAACATTAAGGAAATTTAAGTAAACAGCTTTGCACGGCAAATCGGCGTCCGCCGTAAACGGCTCTGTATTGCCAAAAATCCGTATCCTACGGTTTATTTTGTCCGTACTGCCTACAGCGAGAAGCCGTCTGCGGCATTACCTCACATCACTGCTTGAAAAAAGCACAGAATATCACGTTATTTGTTAAGATAAGACGATAATTCCTTTGTCAAGGCACGCTTTGAGCATTAACCGTTTTGTTTCGCCGTTGTTTTCAAAATAAACCGTACCGATTCCGTTTTTGTCGATATTCTTTATCACACCATTGCCGAAAGAACTGTGATATATCATGTCGCCTGCTTTGAGGCTTATATTCCCTGTCTTTTTCGGTATCGGCTTTTCGGCGGTAACATTTAGCTTTTCAAGCTCCTCACTCTTTATATATGTTACCGTGCGGTCACGATCCGTTAGCATTTCGGCAAGCGTTTTAAGTTCGGTCTTACCGCTTGCGTAGCGTATGCACAGCTTTTCCGCACAGCAGGCGATGATAATGCCTCTGCCGTTTTTGCTGTCGCAGTAAACACGTCCGAGCATATCTCTTGCAAACAAAGAAAAGAATATATCGTTGCTGTCCGTGTATTCTATCGGCAGATTTTTATTTATCTCGTCAAGAAATTCCGAACTTTCGCCCTTGCACGAAAACAGATACAACTCTTTTCTGGCTCTTGTCACAGCAACATAGAACAGCCTCCGCTCCTCCTCGTACTGCTTTATATCCTCCTTATCGTTCAGCTTGTCCTTAGTGATGCACGGAAGCACATTGTCTATTACATCGAGCAGGTAAACGCAGTCATATTCAAGCCCCTTGCTTGAATGCACGGTAGACAGCGTGAATTTGCTGTAAGGATCGTCCTTATGCTCGGCCATGATTCCGCTCAGTTCAGAAAGCCTGTCTATAAGCTCCGCACTGCTGTTTACGTTTCTCGCAAGCATACGGAGAATATCATATTTGTTTTCGTCAAGCCCGTTCTTGTGGGCATAATCCGCATACTGCATCCCGTGCAGGATAATGCTCAGCACTTCAGTGGCACAGCTACTTTGCGCCTGCTGCATCAGCTGAGCCGTCTGTTTTATATTCCGCTTTGAATTTACGCTGATTTGCGTACCTGTATCAATGCCGAGCAGTGCGTCAGTTATCGGGATATGCCTCTGCAAGCTTATTTTGCAAGCCGCCTCTGCGGTCTGCCTTGTTATATAAAGCCCTATTTTATAGTATATCGCCATAAAGCTGTCAATGTCATACGGGTTATTGATGAATCTGATTATTTCCGTGATGTCAAGCACAGGCCTGCTTGTGAAAAATGTCTTTTCACCGCCCTTCAGCTTGTATGGGATATTGTTCCTTTCGAGCATATCGACAAGAACGACTGCACTGTCGTTGTTTCTGAAAAGCGCCGCTGTCTGCTGTTCGTTTCTTGCGGCGATACCGCACAGAAAGTCATATTGAACGTTTCTGCGTTCACAGCGTACAATGCGGACGGGTATACCTGATTTGTTCACGGCACGGATAGTCTTTTCACGTCTGAAACGATTGCACTTTACAAATGAATCCGCCACCCCGATAATTTCCGGAGTAGAGCGGAAATTCTGCTCCATGAACAGTATCTGTGCGTTTTTATACGTCTTTTCGAAGTCGATGAGTGCCTCAGGGTACGCTCCTCTGAAAGCGTAGATGCTCTGATCCTCATCGCCTACCATAAATATATTACCGCTTTTTGCGGCAAGCAGGCGAATGATCTCGTGCTGTATCTTAGATGTATCCTGCGCCTCGTCAACGCAGATGTAGCGGAATCTTCCGTTAAAGTATGCAAGTATATCGGGATATTTCCGGAGTATGTCAAGAGCCGTCACCATCTGATCGTCATAGTCCATAAGCGAGCGTGACGACAGCGCAAGGTTGTATTCCCTGTATATTCTCAGCGTGTCATAGCCACTGCCCGAAAGCGCCTCTATCTCCTCGTCCGACAGCATCATATTCTTTGCAAATGTTATCATGGCGCCGATGTCATTTATGGTCGCAGTATCCGCAAATTCACCTGTGACAAGGCGATAAACCTCGCTTATCAGCCGTTTGCGGTCGCCCTCCCTGCTCATAAGATGCGGCACGTTTTCATCCGTGTGTACCGTGGAGAAATACTCGATGATTTTGGCGGACAGACCGTTTATTGTTCTTATTTCAAGACCTGCACCGCATTCGCTTCCGAAACGGTCGGCAAACCTCTTTTTCAGTTCAAGCGTAGCGGCTCTGGTATAGGTCACCGCCAGTATCTCAGAGGGGCTGATGCCACAGCAATTTATCATATATCCAAGCCTCGTTATAAGCACGGTCGTCTTTCCGCTGCCGGGTACGGCAAGCAGTAAAACCGCCCCCTGTACAGCCTTGACAGCAGTATTCTGCTGTTCGCTCATTTCAGCCATAAAGCGTTTTTCAAATTCGTTTTCGGTCATAGAAAGCCCTCCGTTTATACGGTTATTTTATCATAAATAATCTCCCCGTGCAACAATATAACGGATGGCGGGAAATGAAAAATGTGAAAATTTGCGAAAAAGGCTTTTCATAAAGCGAATTTTGTGGTATGATAAATATATATGTACATTTTGAGGTGAGAAGATGAACGCACAGGAATTATCCGCCCTTATAAAACAGGCGCAGACAGGCGATACGGAAGGTTACGCACAGCTTTACAGAGCCGTGTACAGACCTGTATATAAAATAGCGAGAATGGCAATGAAAAGCGAGGATGCCGCTGTAGAGGCGGTACGCCTGACAGTGCTTGACAGCTTTGCGGCACTGCCTGCGGCAAGGCTTACTTCATCGCCGCAGTTCATAGAATGGCTCGTAAAAATACTCTGCACTAAGATAAGACACATCAACAAAACGGGCGGTGAGCTATGCACAAAGACAGATAGCGGCTCGGAGATAAGAAATGCGCTCAACGATCTGCCCGATATTGAACGTCTTGTACTCAGCGTCAGCACGGTGTGCGGATGCAGTGCGGAGAAAACCGCCAAGCTGTGCGGCTATACCGAAGAAACGGTAGGGGTCTGCCTTACCAATGCAGAGGTAACATTGAAAGCACAACTGCTTTCGGGATCGAATATCTGACGGAGGAAGAAAATAGATGGTTAGTCTGGAACAAAAGATAAAAGAATACGTTTCTTCCGTAGAGATACCTGACAGAGTAAAACCGGAAGAAATAAGGAGATTGCTCGAGGATAACGGAGATATGACCGCAGGCGTATTTCTGCGTAAGCTAAAGGAGCTTAAAATAAGCGGTTCGGATTTTCTTGAGCTTTTAGGAAACAGCAAAATCGGCAATATGGAGTTCAGAAGAATAGAGGAAAACCCTCATCTGAAGTTCGATGAGCTTTTGCAGATACTGGATAATTCCGTTCTGAGCGGTGATGATTACCGTATGATAATTGCGGTTGCCACTCAGCGCAAGGAGCTTGCAGAGCAGAGAAAGCGCCGTGAAGAAGAAACACTCCGCCGTATGACTGAGGAGCTTACCGCAAAAAAGAACGTTCATAAAGAAGAAGAAACAGGAACAAAGCAGGAAGATACAGCCGATATATCGGAAAGCAAACCCGAAGCAAACACACAGGAAGCACCCGACAGTGAGAAGCTTTCTGCGGCTGAGGCACTTATTCTTCGTATGCAGAAAGAAATTGACAGCGAAGAAAATGTCGAAACTGTAGAAAATGTATCAAATTATACAGACAGTAATACAGATTTACCCGAATCCGAGCAGAAAAACGTTGAGGAAACTCCTGCCGTAAAAGCTGAAGAAGATAATGCGGAAAAAGAAAGCGTTGCCACGCAGGAAGAAAGCACCCCGACCGATAACTCCGACAGCGACAGCAAAAGCATAACTATGGAGTTCTGCATACCGGCACCGCCTGTCGCAGAAGCTGATCCTGCAGGCGAGGAAGCGGAAGATTTTGACGGCATAATATCCGATGATGAAAAGATAGGCAGTAACGCAAGGGAGATAGGCAGTGCCATAGGCGAGCTTATGGACAGCAATGCGGATTATGACGTATCCGATGATAAGGAGGATTGCGTTGTCATAAAGCGCAGAAAGGGCTGTCTTATCACATCGTTTATAGGTGCGGCAATACTTGTCGCAGGAGGAATCACACTGAATCAGCTCAGAGCCTGCAAAATAATTCCCGACCTTACATATGATATTCCCGAAAAGGTCGAGCAGAACATAGACAGCTATGAAACGCTTCTGAATGAAGCCGCAGCCGCACGGGACAAGATTAGCTATCAGCTTCCCGACACCTTCGTGACGGTCGAAAAGAAGCCTGTCGCTCTGCCGAAAAACGTGTACGGCGATAATCTGGTCGCTACGGTAAAAGATACAGAGATATGCGGTGCTAAGGAAAAGGACGGCAAGCTCAGCGACAATTTCAGCTTTGAAACAGGTCTTACCGATGCAGGAATAGTTAAGTGCGGAGAGTATTTTGCGGTTGTCGGCAGTAAGGACAACGCAACGGTTATCCGCACCTATGATGAAAGCGGAATGTTAAGCGGAAAAGCGACCGATGAATATATACTTTCGGGAGAACTTGTTGATTTATATACAAACGGTAATAAAGTTTGCACTGTAACGAAAGACAGCTTTGATATTGATAAAGCCGAATCGGAGAAACCGGAAACGTTTGTTCCTGCATACACGCATAAAGGAACAACGCAGACTGTTGAATTTGAAAATATGCTGGTACCGTCTTATGTAAGCGGACTTAACTATTATACCGCAACAATGATAGCTCCTGCAGGAGATAATGAGTTTATGACGAAAAGCGTCATAGTCGGTGACATCGGCGGATGTTCGGTTAACTCGGACGGAATGTATGCGACCGACACGAGCAGGATAAACAATAATTATTCCACACAGATTGCCTATGTAATGTTTGACGATCTGATGAGCAGTATGATAACCGGAGTATCCGATGTTGCTCTTAATCCCGGTCTGGTTATTGCGATGGATGATAACTTTGCGGCTTTCGGAGAAATATATTCCGGCGATGAACGTCATAATGTCATTATCACAACGAGCAAAACGCTCGGCAATATAAATTTCTGTGCAGGCGTCGCAGACGGACAGCGGATAGCTTCGATAAGCGGCACGGGAAAAACCGTTACTGTAACATCATACGGCGATGAACCTATGCAGTACAGCGTGAATGCCGACAACGGCGAACAGGCGGAAAACACAGAAAACACCAACAGCGTGAAGCTGAACGACAATGTGACAGCGCAGGTCACCGTAAAGGCTGACAAGGACGGAAACAGACAGGGCATACTGCTTGCCGTAGGCGGCGACAAGAAAGCGGAGGTCACCATCACCGCAGAAAGCAATACTTCGGGCGACTGGAACAGCTATCTTACAAGCCCCGTGTGCAACGATATTTCACAGCTTGCCTATTATGAAAAGGACGGAAAGATAACGATCGGAATACCCGTTATGTACTTTGACGGAATATCACAGGTCAGCGTTTGCAAGTTCTACAGCTATGCCGACGGAAAGCTGTCTGAGCTTGGAAATATAACGCTGTATGACGAAAAGTACACCACGCTTTACTGCGATATAATCGATGGCGACAAGCCGTATATACTTACAATGTGGGATAACCGTGTGATTACGGCAAGCATTGATAAGATAAAGGTAATATCGGATACCGTTTTCAAGACGGTTGAAAAGAAGGATACCGCAACCGACAGCAAAACAGAAAGCAATACCGAAAGCAAAACGGACAGCAAGCCCGAAAGCAATACCGAAAGCAAAACGGACAGCAAGCCCGAAAGCACCGCTGACAGCAAGAGCGAATAAGGCGGTAATATTATGCACGAAAGGCTTCTGACAGCGGCGATAGAATATGACAAGGGCGACCCTAAAAGGATACAGCACTTTATAAAAGTACACAGCTTCGCAAGGCTTATCGGTAAGCAGGAGAAGCTGTCTGACGAAATGATGAAAGCTCTTGAAACTGCGGCGATACTTCACGATATAGGCATTCACGAGGGCGAACGGCTCTACGGCAGAAATGACGGCGAGATACAGCAAAAGCTCGGTCCGGGTATCGCAAAGGAAATTCTTGAGTCGGTCGGCGGATATGAGGATGTCGCAGAGCGTGTGATGCATCTTATCGCCCGCCACCACACATATACGGATATTGACGGCAAAGACCTGCAGATACTCATCGAGGCAGATTTCATAGTAAATCTGTACGAGGATAGTGCAAGCGAAAATGCGGTCAGAAATGCGTATGAGAAAATATTTGTCACCGAAAGCGGAAAAAAGATACTGAAAGACAGCTTCGGGATATAAAACGGCGCCCTTATCGGCAGACACTGCAAAATACGGGCTTAAACATAACATAAAGGCTGATGATAAAAGGATTATTATTAAAGCCACGAAGTGAAATATATCGCCAACACCGCCGAAAACATTTTCAGCGTCGATAGGGCATTAATAATTTCGTGACCTTATCAAAGCAACTGCACTGACATTGACCCTTCAAAAAACGCCAC
>ENA-OUNS01000619-OUNS01000619.1-human-gut-metagenome-genome-assembly--contig:-NODE-619-length-27890-cov-5.565439_pt1 | contig 27890 bp, 12 predicted proteins | sample MGYA00243237_ERZ505104 | MGnify/ENA primary metagenome ERZ505104 (study PRJEB26097, sample SAMN02711295) | human gut metagenome | biome: Gut microbiome | host: Homo sapiens | place: Denmark: Copenhagen...
TGCAAAACGGCTCGGTATCATAACAGCTTATAAGCTTTGTGTGCACCTCAAGCAGAACACCGTTTTTAACATAGTTATAAACCGGCCCGTTTTCCTTAACACAGTCAAAACCGTTAGATATAAGCAATTTTTTAATCTTGTCCCTGTCCTCAGCCTTGATTAGAACGTCTATATCGCCCATAGCACGGCTTTCAGGTACAGGGTAGTATTCTCTGAGCGTTGCGCCTTTAAACGTGATATACGGGCACTGAGCCGACGCGAAAAGTGTCTTAACCTCTTCCAGCATATTAATCTGAGCGTTTGAAAGGAAAATTAAATCAAAAAATTTATTTTCAAGCGCATTTAAGAAGCTTTCGGGCAAATCGCTTTTATTCTTTGCATTTAAAATCGCACAGTGCAATATGCCCAAAAGGTTATGCCCTTTTGCATATAAAAACAATTTTTTATAATTAACGTCTGTATCGAAAATAAATTTGTCACCGTTTAAATAGTGGCGGCAAAGGTCAATTAAAACCTTATATTCTTTATCCATATCAGTTGAAAACTGCGTTGCCGACAACAAGACTTAAAACAGTCATAATAAGTCCGGCAATAAATACACCGAGTGAAATCACAAAAAAGCTCTTTTTCTTATCAAGATGGAGAAGAGATGCAAGAAGCGCACCCGTCCAGCCGCCTGTACCCGGAAGCGGTATGGCAACGAAAATCAAAAGCCCCCAAATTCCGTATTTATCAATTTTATCTCGCTTTTTAAGTGTTTTGTCCTCAAGCCAATAAACAAACTTGTTTATTCCGGGAACTTTTTTTAATAAATCGAAAATCCAATTGATTAATAAAAGTATGAACGGTATAGGTAAAATGTTACCTAAAAAGCTGATAATAAATCCTACAAAAGGATTCATCTGCAAAAGCACAATGGCTGTAAACATTCCGAGCCTGCATTCCAAGATAGGGCAGACTGAAATAATAAACACTACAAGCCAATCGGGTATTCCGTGTGCTGTTAAAAACTCTTGTAAGTTTCTGCAAAATTCCTGTACCATATATCAGTTCTCCTTTTTGTCGGTTGTTGTATTTTGCTTTTTATCTGCATTTGATTGCGACTCGTTATTTTTGCTTTGAGCATTAACGTTATTGTTTGCCGCATTTTGAAGTCGCTTTTTTTCCTGATTTCTTTTTCTCTTTTTTATTATTTTTTGGCGCACAATTTCCTCTTTGTTCTTTTCATAATAGCGCTGAGCTCTGAGTTTGTTTTGCTGTTCAATCCATTTTTGGCGCCTGTATTCGGCTATTCTTTCCTTGCGCTCTTGCTCTTTAAGTTCAATTTCTCTGTCAATAGCTTGCGCAGTGGGAGTATTTTTATTTACAATAAGCTTTTGCTTAATGAGAAAATCAACGGCTTCCCTCAGTATTTTTTTATCATTTTCAAATGAGAGGTGGCCCATAGCCTGGTCGTACGCAAGCCATCTGTAATCGTCAATTTCCTCCTCTTGCATTGTTGTTTTTAAATCGTCTGTCGTTGCAACGAATATAGAAACTTTTTTGTCAACATTATTGCGAAGCGTATATTTTGATATACCCTCGTAGCCGAGATGAATTTTAATGTGAAGCCCTGTTTCTTCAAGAACTTCTCTTCTTGCTGCGTCGTATTTTGTTTCACCCATTTCAAGGTGACCTTTCGGAAAGCCCCAATTCGCCGAGCGCTTATTTTTTATAAGCAAAAAGCGAAGCTTGCCTTTAATACTCCTGTATACTACTGCGCCTGCGCTTGATTCGTAGTAGCAGACAAGTTCATATTCGGGAAAATCGTTTTTAACATCAATGTATTGATAAATGTCTTGATTAATGTAGCGTGAACTTCTTGACGCCATAATCCAAATAGTTTTTAAATCCGTGTTCTCCGGGTCTTTAGGAACGAGTGCCGCTATAATTCGTCCGTCGAAATTGCAAACCGTGTGAGTCACTCCCATAACAAAAGCGTAACGGTTTTTGTATCCCTTGATTTGAACTAAGTTTAAAGGATATACATAACCGTTCTCATCGACAGAATTAATAGTTTTAACAACTCTTCCTTGGGCTGTTTTGCCGAGAAACATAACATCACCACCAAGTAAAAGATATAATTCGTATTCATTATATCTTATTTTATATTGTAATACAAGAATTTTATTATAAAAACGTGAAAAATGATATTTAATATAAAGCAAAACGGACAACTCCGAAGAGTTGCCCGTTTTTATTTTTTATTCGGTTTGCAGATTTAGGTTTATGCCATTGTCTGAAGTAAATCAACAAGTGAAGCAATAACCGTATCGGTATCGCCCTTAAGAACAGGAAGTACCTGGTCTACAACACCTGAAACTGTTTCGTTGCCGCCTACAAGACCGGTTACAAGTGAACTGATCTTCTTGAAGTTGTCGCCTGCGTTTACAGTTTCGATTAAGTAGCTGAGAACTGCGATGAGAGTTTCTGAAGAGTTACCCTTAACGTAAATTCTTGTGCCGTAGGTAGCAGCCTGTGATGCGTCGGTAATTACCTTACCGTGGCTTGCAAGCTGTAACCAATTAATGTCGTTAAGCTTAATTCCAAGCGGTGTGCCCTTAATCTTAATCATTCCAAGAATGTTATTAAGAAGAGGAACGATAGAGTCAGCGCCGAGGAGCGGCTTAAGTGTTGCGTTAATATCATAGATATCAAGCTTGAAGTTTGATACGCCAATCTTGCCGAGGAGAGAGTTAAGGTCAACCTTAAGTGCCTTAAGAAGGGCAGGTAAGAGAGTGTTGAGGTCAACTATAGGCTTGACAGCGTCTATAAGTGCAGAGATAGGAGTGAGGAGATTGTCAAGAATCTGGCAAAGTCCGTTATTACCGATGAAGAGTGCAAGGTTTGGAAGCATTTCAAATAATGTTTCGAGAGGAGCATTGAGAATATCCTCAACCTTATCCCAGATAGGATTGATAATGTCAAGAAGAACATTATCATAAGCTTTCTTCATATCTTCTCTGTACTGATACTGAGTCTTAACGTTATACATTGAGAATGCTTCCATAAGAGGAACGATTGATGATGTATAACCGTTAGAACCAGGGATTCTTACGATATCGAAAAGACCGAGAGATGCGTCATTAAGAAGTACATCAAGTACGCCGAATACAGGACGAAGAACGGCAACGAGTGCATGGAAGAATGAATCTCTGTCCTTAACGCCCCACTTAAGAGCTGATGTATTAACCTTTGACCAAGAACCTGCCTTAGCGATTACGCTTGCATTAGCTGCATAAGTTTTGCCGTAAGCTTCGTCTGTAAGGAGCTTAGCAACATTGCTTGTTGAGAAGTCGATACCTGTTTGTGCAAGGAGGGAAACGAGTGAGCCGTCGCCAACCTTAACCTTTTCAACTGCACCGTAAAGACCGGTGAGAAGTGAGTTAACAATGTCATCCTTGAAGAGGAGGCCGCCGATTAAGTTGTTAAGACCGCCTTTAATTAAACTGCCAACAAGGCCGTCGAGCATAGGAGGAAGATTCTTAAGGAAGTCAACGTCTACGCCCTTAGGATATGAGAAGTCGAATGAGCCTGTCTTATATGCGGTGTAATCCCAGAATGCATTAGTAGGTTCGCCTGTTAAGAAGTAGAATACTGCACGAACGATATCATCTTTTTCAGCCATGCTGATTGTAGTGAATACACTTGAGATGATTGACTTGAGCATACTGTTCTTCTTAATAGCGTCAATTGAAGAAACAAGTGATTTGATTGATTTAGCGTTCTTAATAAGAGTGTCTGCCACATAGCGGAGAACTGCAACGAGAACCTCGCCCTTGTCAGCAATTACTTCCTTATTAGTGAACTTGCCTTCGGCATTCATAGCCTGTGACTTAGAGGTTACAACCTTGCCGTGAGCAGCGATTGTTGACCACTTGAAATCAGGAAGCTTGATGCCTGTTTTCTTAAGTAAGCTGTTAATAAGCGGAACAACGATGTCCTGAATGTTGCAAGACTTGAGGTCTGCAAGCTTAATGTTAAGCTTAACGCCCCTAACCTTAAGCAAGCTTGTTAAATACTTGCCGAGGTCCTTGCCAAGAACAGCTGAAATAATCTTATCAACATCTAAACCTGCTGACTTAGCAGTTTTAACAATGTTTGTAATCGGAGCAAGGAGATTATCAAGAAGCTGGCCGATACCGTTGTTATCAATGAAGTATGCAAGGTTAGGAAGAACTGATGTAATTGTTTCAAATGGCTTGTCGAGAACTTGGTCAACAAAGCTCATAAGAGGATTAAGAACATCAAGAAGTACGTTATCCTTAGCCTTCTTGCAATCCTTCTGATACTGTGCAAATGTCTTAATCTTGCTGTTGCTTACCTGAAGAACATCAAGAAGAGGAACGATTGCACCTTCATAGCCGTTAATGCCGTTTACGCCGACATTGAGTGCATTAAGGTCAAGCTTAATTGTTGAAAGCTTAGAGTCGGCATTCATTGAATCTTTAGCTGTAAGAGTAAGAACACCGTTCTTAAGCTCATAGGTAAGAGCAATCTTGCTTGCTACCTTGCCGTCGCTTCCCTTAATATCAAGAGATGTTGAAGCCTTTGCAATTGTGATATTGCTAAGGTCAATCTTTCCTTCATTAAGGAATACGTTGAGAACACTGTTGAGAGGACGAAGAATTGCAACGAGTGCATGTACGAAGCCCTGCTCAGCCTTTGCGGAGCCATCCTTGAAGCCCCAGTTAATTGTTTTAACCTTCTTCCAGCTCTTAACCTTTTTGAGGGTTTTAGCTGCTGAAGAATAAGTTTTACCATAGCTCTTATCCATAAGTAAGCCTGCAACGCCCTTAGGTGAAACAGTAATGCCTGCCATATTGAGATAAGGTGAAATAGTCTTTGTGTCAAGTGCACCGTAAAGTGCCTTAGCAAGTGAAGTGAGGTTAGCGTTTGTAAATACCAAACCGCTTACAACACCCTTAAGATTTGATGCGTCAACTACGCCAAAGTTAGTGAGAAGAGCCATAACTGCGTCAACTGCACTGTCAAGCTGGGTGATAGCTGATTCGGCATCATAAGAAGAAATACCGTCAGGGTACTTGAACTTTAATGAAGTTCCCTTGTATTTGCTGTAAGCCCAATAAACTTCTGTAGGTGACTGTGTGAAGTCGAGAAGCTTGCCTACAATCTTAAGAAGTCCCATACCGTCAAGCTTACCAGTTTCGATATACTTGATGAGCTTCTTAACGCCTGAGCTTACCTTGTTGTTGCCCATAATCAAACCGATGATTGTGGAAAGGTTATGATTTGTCTTTACAAATTCAACAACATAATCGAGTACGTATACAAGTGTTTGAGCAGGAGTTGCTGTCTTGCCAAGCTTGTTCCAATTAATGTTGTTAAGTTTAATACCTGTCTTTGCAAGAAGGGTATTAATAATAGGAATAATGTTGTTGCCTGAAAGAGCATAGCCCTTAACCTTAAGTCCAAGCTCTTGCTTGTCGTTAACTGTGATTAAATCACCGAACGTCTTAGAAACGATACCTTCAAGCAGCGCTGCAAGTGACGGTGATGCGGCACCAAGCTTATCACTCTTAATCTTAAGAATGTTGGCTGCGCCGTTGAGCTCGTTTGCAATAGCCTTAACTGCGCTTGAAACAACAGATGCAAGTGTAGGAGTTGTTGTATCGTCTAATACAACGCCGATAGCCGACACAAGATTGAGCAATGTTGTTACAGGCTTTTCAAGGAACTTGTCAAGAAGTGAAACTATTGGATTAACAATACCGGTGAATACTTCGTCACGATATTTGTTGCTCTTATCAGCAAATTTTTCAGGAGTATCAACTGTGATGCCTGTCTTTGCTGCTATTGTATTAAGAACAGGGTAGAGAGCATTTTCATAAATGCCTGTATCAATAAGAACTACGCCGAGGATAGAGGTGAGAAGTCTGAGCGAGGTTGAAAGACCTGTCATAAATTCATCTCTGTTGCCTGCTGTGATGCCCCAATTAATGCTTACGTTAAGAGTACCGTTGTCATTAACTGCGTCACTCCAACTGTCAAGCTTAGAAAGCTTCTTGCTTGCGTCCTTAATGCCTGTGTCCTTAATTCTTACAGATAATGAGTCAGGAGAAATAAGTCCGTTGACTGCTTCACTGATAAGATTGTATTTTGCTGTCACGTCGGCAGTACCATTATTATATGTATAAGAGTATGCATACTTGTCAGTAAGTCCTGCAACAAGTGTTTCGACGAGAGCATAGGTTCTTACTACTACTGTTGTAAGACCTTCGTTTGTGTAGATATCCTTAGGATTAACGTTACCATTTGAATCAGGAGTACGTGCATCCTCGCCATTAAGATAATATAAATAGGTATTAAGTAAATCAATTGTTGCGTTTGATGCATTTGCACCAATGTAATTTGAAAGTAATGAAATTACGCCGACAATAATGTTACTTGTCTTGTTGATTGAATAGCCGTTTACGCTTGAATCCGTAAGGAGAGATGACAATGTTTTATCAAGCTTAGCTATTGTGTCATCAACGTTCTTCATATCGCTGCTCTTATGTGCTGAAATATCAACTGAAGAGTTAGGAGTTGCAACTGCCTGTGTAGTGGCAGGTGATGAATTATTGTTATTGTTGTTATTTTTGTTATTGTTGTTATTTGACTTGAATGAATTGATAAGTGCCTTAACAACGTCAACAAGCTTGCTTACATTAGTAATAAGGAAGTAAGCGTTATCTCTGTCAAGACCTACAAATCCGCTTGATTGCGGTTCAAATGTGAAGCTGTACTTGCTGTCACGTGTAATCTGGAAGATACTGTTGAAAAGGTCTGTAAGAGCACTTGTTTCGGTGAAGCCGCCTACTGAATTGAGAAGACCTGTGATAATAGGAAGGTTCTTTTCAAATTCACTGCCCTTAGAGCTTATTACATTGTTTACAAGACCGAGAATAGCGTCAAGCCAATCCTCTACGAATACACCTACAAAGCAGTCAAAAATCTTTGTTGGGTTTGGATTAGCGGCAAAATTCTTGAACTCTGTCATCTTAGAGTTACTTACTGCGCCGTTTGAATCCGTAACAATCTTGCCCTTGTAGCAATATGTCCATGCATCCTTGCTTACGCCGTATTTGTCAGCTGCAAGGTTTTCCATAATGTCAAAGAGCTGAGGAATTGCAACCATAATGTTGTTAAGACCTGAGTTGATGACTTTTCCTCCGTCATCATGGCCCTTAACCTGGTCTCTGTACTTAGGAGTGCTAACGTATGTGTCAACTGCAGTAGTGAAGAGGCCTGCAATTTCTGTTACCAATTCATAAAGACCTGCGCCAACCTGTCCGTTTGAAGCTGTGATTGCTTTCTTAAGGATACCCTCAAGGTCGCTGAGCTTAGCATACTTGAGAGCCTTATCGGCAATGTAAATACCTGTAATCTTAGGTACGCCTGCTTCGTATGTGTATTTAACATTGAACTTAGTAGTGCTTGAAACGTTAGCAAGTACATCTGCAAGAGAACCGCTTACGCCATTATAAGAATAGGTATAAGAACCGTCGCTGTTCTTTGTATATGTGATTGCTTTACCGTAGCTGTCTACAACCTTGTCATACTTAAGTACATAGTTAGGAGTTGCGATAATGTCGCCGGCTGAGAAGTCGGTAGGTGTTTGATAATTGGATGAGAAATCAGAAAGATAACCTGTCTTTTCGTTGCCGTCGTTCCAATAAGTACCGCCGATTTCCTCAAACTTGCCGTCTCTTTGGAGCCAATGCATAAGCTGAGGAAGCATAGCGTTGAGGTCCCAAGCAAGCTGACCGATACCGATGTATGAGCCTGATGATGCATTCATACTTTCAAGCAAACCGTCGCCGACAACGCCATAGAGGAAGCCTTCTTGGTTATTTCTTTGCGAATTGCCGATTTCAGAGAAAAGAATAGGCTCAAGAAGCTCGTTAATTACTACTGTAAGTAATGGAAGAAGGTTTACGACTGTCTTAATCGGGTCGTTAACAAGATTCTTCCAAACATCGGTAAGAGCGTCCTTAAGATTTACGTTTGTCTTAAGAAGTGACTTAAGCACAGCGTCAACCGTTTTACCGATATCTGTACTTGGGTCAACGATATCACCGATTGTGTTGTTGAGAATAAGGTTTGTAATCTCGGTACCTGCCGAACCTGTAAGGTCAACATTTTTACCGTTGAGAATTTCCTTTTGAGCGTCGGTAAGAACGATACCTGAAGTTTGAGAAGTTTTTTTCTTTACAATATCATCAAGTACGATCTGAACGTTAAGAAGGAATTTGAAAGAATACTTATAACTGTATGTATAAGTAGTGTTATTTGTGCCAAGGTCGTTTGTATCAACGCCTAAGTATTCAGATGCAATCTTAGTAACAATGTAGTCGTAAGAAGCAGCAACCCATTCGTTGATTGATGGCTTGCTGTAATTATTTGAATTAGTTACAGAGTCAGACTTAAGTGCGTTAATGCCGACACCTGCGTCTGAACGTGAAGCATCAACAAGTGAATTAACAGGCAAGTATTTTGTTTTGTCAATATGTGTACGGTTTCTTGCATAGTCGCCTGCAAATGAATTCAACAAATTCTTGTAATTTGTTGAATTATTTTTTTGGTTATCTGCAATAAGAGACCAGAATTCCGAAGTGTAACTGCCTTTAAGTGAAGCAGGAACAATGACTGTCTTGTTCTTTTTGTCGGCATATTTATCGTTAAAGGTAACTTCGCCGTCCTTAAAGTAGTTTGTTACAACTTTAGTGGTGCTGTTTGTACCGCCGACGCTGGAGAAGAATGCACGCAACTGAGTAAGTTCGTCATCGCTGATGAAGAAACTGTCACCCTCTTGCCAATTTGCATCATATCCTTTTGGAAACTTAGCATTGATTTCGGAATTAAGCTTGTTGAGGTCAACGCCGTTTCCGTTATTACCGAAACGTACAACCATACCCTTAAGTATATCAGTGTAATACGGAGAAGTGGTTGTGTCGACATTACCGTTCATAAGTGCTTTTTTGCACAAATCGGTCTTAATAGTGTTGCCTACTACATATTCGGTATATGACTTGATTTGGTAATCTGTTGTCATGCCCTCTTTTTGTGCAAGAGTCTCGAAAGAAGCATCTTCGGCAACGCCTAATTTAGCGGCAACAGCTTTTCTTGCGATTTCCTTAACAGTTTCATAAACATTGTTTTCAGTGTCGCTTACTGTGAAGCCCTTAAATGTCATAGGAACCTGATAAAGCGATGTGTTGTCAACTGTTTGGTTAAATGTTGCACCGCCGTCGCTTATCAATCTGATAAATTCGCTTGCTGAGATGAAGCTCTGACCGACACCGAAGTCGTAGTAAATAACGTCAGCCAAATCGTTAAGCTTAACGTTGATACCGTATGTTGCATACTTAATGTTAAGTGTGCCCATATAGTTGTTTACAACGGCTTGCTCATCAGCTGTGAGCTTAAAATCAAAGTTCTTCAACTGGTAAAGTGAAGCAGTATCATAAGTGTCGCCGATAGCTTCGCCGTTAAGCTTAACTGTTTCAACAGCACCGCTTTTTACAGCTTCGGTATAACGCTTAGCAATTGCTTCTACCTTATCACTGTCTGTACCTTGCTTTATCTTTTGAGCATAAAGGTCGGTTAAATACCAAAGGCTGTTTGTTGAGAACTTGATAGTTTGACCTGCGGCATTGTAGCCTGAAACGGTACGTTCGCTTTCTTTACCGTATAACCATTCGTCAAGCTGATCTCTTGTGTCTTTAGATAAGTCTTTGTTGTCTTTGTACTTTAAGCAAAGGGCAGTAAGTGAAAAATAATCAATTGCGCCCGTTGAACCGCTTAAGTAGTTATAATCTTCGGGATTACCCATACCCTTTTGAATATAACTTGTAACATAGTCTGACTGGCTTGTCTTTGCAAGTGCGCCGATAAGAGTCGGCTGCAATATGCCGAGTAAATCCTGAAGTGTTGTTTCACTTACGATTTGCTCTTTTTCTTTGTTAGTAAGCTCCGCTGCGGTCTTACCTAACTTTTTAGCGCCCTTTTCATAAACAGGCTTGCTTATTGCCTCAATGCCCATGAGAAGGGAAGGCAGCTGGTCTGCCAATTTGTTAAGTGTGTCGAATGCCGAATCGGCGTCAACACTTGTCGTTTTCCAAAGCGGGTTGTCATTACTCTTGGCGAACGCAGTAAATCCAACCGAGCATGTGGTCACGACCATTACTACAGCTAAGAAAAAGCTGAGTATCTTTTTGCTCGTTCTCATATAAATCTCTCTCTCCTTTACATATGATTTACGAACTTGTCGTATGGTAACGCATTTTTTGGATAATGCGCCGAGCAGTATTTGTTCACAGTTTCTACACAAAAAACTGCTTTTTAGGCGCAGGATATCCACACGCGTATTAACAAATACAATATATTTATAACAAATAAAAACTTATAAGTCAATAATTTTATAACATATTTTGAATTTATTGTGAATTTTCACATATTTTAGCGTTGATTTTTGACGATAGAGAGTTGCAAAATAGACAATATAACATAAAAAGTCTAACAAACATAATTCGACAGAAAATTGACTGTAAAACGTAATATAATCCATATAAAGTCGAGTAAAATTCTGTTCGATTTGTAAAGGCAAATATCTTTACAAATGTAAATTTTGTGTAAAGTATCACAGCTTTACTTGCGGAAAATCAAGAGCTTTTTGGCGCCGAATTATAAACAAATTGTAAACTTTTAGTTAATAATTTGTGCAAGGTGTCAAAAATGGGTTTGCTTTTTTGGACATTGTTACAAAAATATCATTTGTCGTTTGTCTTTATTGACTTTTTTGTTGCCTTATGTAATAATTATAATGTGTTTAAAGCACATATTGCGCAGTTTTTGGTGCAACGGTTTGGCTTTGCCGACCTTCAGTCTAATTCAGATTGCCTGATGGTCAGAGATTGTGACAGGCTCCCACGCAATATGTTAACACTTTATTATTCAATTATTTTAAATTTAATGGAGGTAAAAAATGAAAACGAAGGCAAAAAAGTTTTCACATAAGCTTCTGGCATTATTTATGGCAGTGCTTATGGCAGCTTCCTGCTTTACCGGTGCTTTAACTGCTTATGCTGATACTATGAGCAGTGAAAAGACGTATGCCGACGAGTCAATCGAATATAACGATTTGGCGTGGGCTATTCTTTCCGATGAACAGGTAGCTACAGCTTTACTTGACTATGCTGATTTGATGCTTGCCGAATACGGTCCGCAGATTGATAAGCTTCTTGAAAACCTTCCTTCAAGTATTACCCAGTATATCACATGGGACAGCAACAGCCGTACCCTTAAGCTTAATGCTTTTGGTCTTATTAAAAAAGACATTCCGGTACGTACTCACAGTGTTGACGAAATTTTCTATACACTTAGGGGCGTCGCTGATCTTCTTAACTCATATGGTAACTTACTCGGTGATGCCGGCAACCTTAACTTTAAGGCTGTTGCTACAAAGGATTGGAATATTACAAGAGAAACTGCATCTTCAACTGATATTTTAAGAAGCGTAATCGGTATTTTCCAAAACCTTTCTTGCGACTATAACGGCGCTGATATTTTAGGCCAGGTGCTTAGAGGTAACTTTACTCTCGGTACTCTCGGTAACGTTGCAAACCTTGACGTATATAAGATTATAGGTAACCTTTTGGGCTTTACAGATACAAAGTACAAAACAAACTTAGTATACAATGTTGCTCAAAACCTTATTTTCCAATATACTAATTGGTATACAGAAGAGGAAATTAATAATTTCAAGAACGGTACTGCAACATGGGTTTATGATGACCAACTTATTAATAAACTCACAACAGAGCTTCTTGATAAGATCAGTGTACTTGTTACATATAATCAAGAATACACAGATGCTGATTCGCAAACAGCAATTCAGGACACATCTGCTACACGTTATTTGAAGATTAAAGCTGAAATGAAGGCAAGCAATTCTGACTATGCTACTGCAGCTGCAAAGCTTGGTTATGACCCTAACCTTATATATTCAGATGAATTTAAAGATGATGAGGGTAATCCTCTTAACGTTCTTCTCTTTGCTTACGGTGCTCCTGACAAAAACGGTTATGCAACAGCATCAACCACTAAGGTAACACTTAAGGCAACCGACAATCTTTTTGATTTCGGTTACAGAGCTCTTGACCTTGCTTGGGATACAGTTCTCAAGGGTTCAATCAAACTCCTTCACGTAAATGACGGATTTGATAAGGGTCACGGTGCTAACTTTGATAACAACTATTATTATTTCTTCGACCAAAAGGGCGAGTGGAATGATAATGATGTTGCTGCAAACTATACACAGGCTAAGCTCGATCAATGGGCAAATGCAGTATATAAGGATTATAAGTTTGATTCTGCAAAGGATTTCCTTGCTTATGTTGAGAAGAATGTAACTTATGATCGTACAGCTGCCGAGGACTCAACAGGTTCTTGGAAAGATATCGACGCAACGAGACTTTTCGCTAAGTTAAGATACAGCCCACTTGCTGATTACGGCTTTAACGTAACAACAGGTCCTATCAATCTTTATTTTGCAGAAACAGGTACTCCAAACATCGATAAGTTCTTTAGCGAAAGCTATTCAAAGTACAGCTCAATGGTAGCAGGCTTTAATGACGCACTTGTTGCAGCAGTTAAGGACTTGTTCCCACAGCGCGACAACGTTATCGGTACACGTCCTGAAATGACAACAACCGGTGATTTTGCAACTATTGACGCAGCAGCAATTAAGTCAATCGTTTCAACACTCGTTGGCAACGCTTGCAAGATGGTTCAGTACACAGCAGACGCTACAGACGCTAACATTCTTAAAGCTTTCTACGCAAAGAACGGCGCTAGCACTGCTCTTACAGAGAAGAATCTTGAAGCAGCAATGATTCCTATGCTCGTTGCTTGCATTGGTCAGGTAAATCTTGGCGCAGGCAAGCTTGAGAAAATTATCCATCCTTCTGATTGGGACGGATGTAAGGATGCAGAAGCAGTAGCTTATGTATGCCTTAAGGAGTATTTATCATACTCAATGCCTAACAAGGATTATTCAAAGCTTGTAAAGATTGACAGCGACGGAACAATCAATGCAACACTTGAAGGCACAATTCTTCCAATGGCTCGTGACGCAGTTGCTTATGTAATTGAGGCTTACGTTCCTCTTGAGGACGAAAACGGCAATACTTGGAAGACAGAGTCAGCAGCTGTTGATTCTAAAACAACACTCTTCGACCTTCTTAATTCTGTAGTTTGCTACTACGGCGGCGACCATGCAATGGAGAAGGCTGTAAATAAGGGCGAAAGAGCTATGGGCGTAGGTGCTCTCCTCGGTATCTGTGATACAAACGGCAACAGCCTTATCACAACAAAGAATACTCTTTGGGAAAACATTAATGCAATAGCTAATAAGCTTATGCCTGTTCTCGGTACACTTCAGGGTACGGGTTATGCTAAATTCAATTCAGAGGAACTTATTTGGAACAACATTGTTCTTTCATTCCTTGATATTGGTAAAGAAAATTCAAAGACAGGTCTTTGCGGCGTATCTAACTTCCTTAACCAGTTATTTACAATCGTTTCTGCAGAGCCTATCCAAAAGACTTCAATCGTCGTAACAATTTATGATTTACTTAAGGATCTCATTAACGGATTGTTTGGCGCACGTTACAGCGGACAGAGCTTTAAGACAATCGTTCCTGATGCTACAACTACTCATCCGTTTGATGATTTCTTCCAGGTTAAGGTACTTGCAGGTACAGACGGTAAGAACTTGGGTGCATTCCAAAAGCTTATCTGTAACTTTGTAGAGTTCGGCGGATACGGTACAAACGGTACTAAGACCTACTCTGATTCTATTATCAGAGGTATCTGTTTTGCAGTACAGGCAGTTAACAGCTTCCTTCCTAATGCATTGACTACACTTGGTCAGCATCAGCTCAAGATGGCTACTGCTTCATTCGGTTCTAACACCGTAACAGGCTGTATTTCAGGTCAACCGTATGATGATGTACTTACTGTTACTAACAACTCGGTAGGTATCAATGCATCATACATCAAAAACGGCAAGGCTACTCAGCTTTCCCGTTACTATGTAAAGATTACAAGCGTGCTTCAATATGATGTTTACAACGTAGAAGAACCTGATGATACAATATCATTCCCTAAAACTCCTATTGATCCGGGTAAGAGTGCTAAAATTGATATTTCAGTTCCATTCGAAGTTTCAGGTTCTGATACAACAAACACATGCCGTGTTGTTGTAAATTATGATATCGTTGATGATCAGGGCAATGTCCTTTATGGAGGCAATACTGTAACGGCTTATAAGCTTCTTACAAGTGAAGTAAGCTTCAGAAATGCTCTTTATGATGCTGATTATAACTTCAACTCTACATTCCAGCAGGCAGACGGCACTGACAGAGAAGAAAACGGTGTAACCGTTCATTCTCTTACAGGTATCGGCGGTAATATCTCTGCAAACTATCCTGATAAGATGGTTATCGCTTCTAACAAGCTTAACGAAATCGCTCAGTATTCATTCTTTATGAAGGGCGGCAGTAAGGAAAAGAGCATTGACGGTGTATTCTTCTTTGACAGAAAATCCGGCTATGAATCAAATAACCTTACTACTGCAGCTAAGGCATTCGACGATTCTAATTTAACAACAGTAAATATCGGCGAAACTAACGCTATTGCTCGTTGGGATAAGTCAACAGGTGATCTTCTTAAGATTGGTATGTATGACTATCGTGTAGAAACATCTGCAGGCTCAGGCGAGTTCGGCGAATGGCAGCGTAACTATACAAACGGTTCTACAGGTAGCGGCCTTGTTGCTGTTGACTACTACAGAGGTTATACTTCTGAGGAAATCGGTAAAATTTCAAAGCAAAATGAGGGCAAGGAGATTGAAACAAGAACTCACGTTGCATTCACTCTTCAGGAAGCACTTGATGCTAAGATTATTGCCGGTTACCATATCAATGAAAGCGGTATTTATGATACAATGTATCTTAAGACCGGTGGTAAATATAACTATGATAACATCTTTAATATGGTTACACTCGGTACCGGTATTGATGCTATCTATATAAATACCTCAAAGCAAACATTTGCTTCAAATGCTGTTAATAACTACAGACCGTTTGGTTTCGACGGTGAGGCTACTGTTAAGACCGGCACTTATGATGTTAATGTTAACTTCTATAATTCAGGTTCTTATAAGACAGGCAGCTTCCAGCTTGTTATCGGTGAAAGCGGTTCAGCCGGCTCACTTGATAAAAACTATAACGAACTTGCCAATATCATGGCTAACTATAAAACATCCGACTTCAAAGAGGATGCATCTATCGGTTCAGTTTATGATTTGGCTAAGGATGCTCTTATGAATGTACTTAGCGTTCAGTCAGCTCCTTACACTGCTGAATCAGCTCTTACTCAGTCAGATAAAACAGAGTATGCAGTTAAAACTTCAGTTACAACTTCCGCAACAGGCGATCGTGCATACGTTCCTTACTCAACCTCTAACGAAACAGTAACATTTACTGTAAAGGGTACTCAGGTAAGCTACACAATCCCTGAATCGGTTAAAGCAACTGCTTATGTCGGCGGCACAGTAGACAGTACAGGTGCAACCAGCGGCGGCGTAAAGGGAATTTACTATTCCGATGAGAAATGTACAATGCCTATTTACTCACCAAAGCCGCTTACATCATCAGATGTTAAGAATGGCAAGGATGCTGCATTGGCTAATGTAACACTCGGTCAGGACGGTAACTATTACCTTACTAACTCAGTTAAGTATGCTACAAAATGGGATCTCGATACATATCCTGGCGGCCCATGGCAGAAACCGACAACTACTCAGGCTACAAACAAAGATAACGAGCCTCTTTATAATCAGGTTCAATATGTATACAGAAATGCTGAAGGTAAGAAGTGCAACTCAGGCGATAATTGGGCATGTAAGTTCCCATCAGCTGAGTATCAGCTCATTCCTAACTCAGGCGAGATGGATTCAGTAGATAATCGTGGTATTGCTACTCAGGCTAATGACAGACTTGAATATGTTCTTAGCGTAGTTAAGTCTCACCTTATCAGCTCATCATCAACACTCTACAATGAGATTTCTGAGCTTAGAAACGGTCTTGAGGAAATCAACTTTGATATTCTTACATATAATAAGATGGTAGAATATGCAAAGAAGGCTGAACAGCAGTATACAGTTGACGTTGATTACGTTGACGCAACAACAGGCAAGACTGTTGAAAGAAACGGTATGTCTTATGTTGACGCTGCTAAGCTTATGAATGATCTCAAGAATGCAGGTACTAAGTTTACTTATACCACAGCTTCTGAAGTATCTTCTGTTCAGGCAAAAGAATACGTTAAACTCTTTAACATATTCGCTTCTGCAGTTATTGAACGTGGTTACCAGGGCAAGCAGCTTGAAAATGAAATCAAGTGCGCATCGGGTAATGCTTACTCAATGCTCAAGGCAACACCTGCTACATACAATGAAGACGGTACAGTTGCTACTGAAGCAACCGTATCTAAGAATGGCGTAGCAGCTAACCCACGTTTTGGTGCATTTGATGCATCAGGTAAGCTTGTTAACGAAGGCACAACAAAGTACTCATCAGCATCTTGGAACAGATACGTGAGAGCTCTTGCTGTTGCAGTTGACCTTGCTAACTATGGTAACGGTTCTTATAAGTATAAGAATTCCGGCACATTCAATATCAATGACCGTAAGAACTATGACGCTCAGCTTGCTAAGATTTACAATGTTGATACTGAACTTCAGGCAGCTGAAATCGGTCTTACCGAGTTTGAGAGCTGTGAGCTTACTATAACTCCTGTTGCAGGTGCTAAAGTAACAATCGACGGCGTTGCTTACTCAGGTCCTGTAGCTGTAGAAAAGGGTCAGGTTGTTTCAATCAATGTAACAGCAGAGGAAGGTTATACTCTTAAACCTGAACTTACTGTTAACGGCGACAAACTTACATTTGACGATACAGCAACAGCATTCCCGTATGAGCTTACTGTTACAGGCAATACTACAATCGTTCCTTCGGTTGAGTCAGTAGGACCTAAGACAATTTCTGTAAGCGGTACAATCAATATCGCTACAAATCTTGACGGTACTCAGTCATCTGCAGGCATTGGCGGAATAGATATTTTGGCTAATGGTGTAGTTGTTGCAACATCTGCTTCCGACGGAACATTTACTGCAAATGTTCCGGTTGGTACAACTGAGTTGACAATTCACAGAGATAAGGTTACCGTTGACAGAACTGTTACCCTAAGCGGTAATAGTGATATCAGCGGCGTTAAGATTCCTGTTGCTATTTGTGATTATAATGGTGATAATTTGATTAACGGCACTGACTTTATGACATTCGTTTCCGCATATACAGGTGAATACAATGTTTACTGTGATTTCAATGGAGATAATGTTGTAAACGGTACTGACTATATGACATTTGTTTCATTCTATAACAACACAGTTGATTATGTACCGCTTGCTCTTGACTAATTAATTTCTATACTTCTTAGGGGCGAAAGTCCCTAAGAAGTTTTACTTGAAAATTACGATGACTTGTGTTATCATTTATTTTAAGCAGAGCTATGGCTTTGCTTTGTCTTGATATATTCGGCTTTTGCCGTTTATATACTATGCCCGCTTTGGGCGGGGAGGCTATGGGCAGTTTCGTTTAGTAAATATTTAATGTTTCACGGTGTTTGGCTTTTGCCAAAGTTGCTTGGTTTCATATTTTTATGTTTTCTGACCGATTTTGTCTTTGCCCTTCACGGCGATTCTGCTTCTCACCAAATTAAGCAAATTTTTTAACAAGGAGGTAACACCAATGAATACAATTGCAAAAAAACGAGTAGGTGTTATTTTCGGTACACTTGCGTTTTTGGTTTTTGTTGCGCTTGTTGTGTGCCTTCCTCGTACTTCGTATGCTGCTGCGCTCGGAACGGAGAGCCCGAACGTTTATTGCACATACACAGATTCTAACGGCAAACAATACGACGGTGATAAGTTACCTGCCGGTACATATGACGTCAGCTTTTATTTAGAGGGCGTTACCGAGTTATCGGTTGTGCAGGTTACATCAACCTATTCTTCGGATGTATCGGTGCAGAGTGAGCCTAAGGCTCTTCTTTCTGATGAGGTTGCCGGCGTATCTTCGATGGGAACCGTAACGAATGATTCTAATTTGGTATTCGGCTTTGTTTCAGATGCTGACACTTGTTCATCTGTAACAAAGGACGGCACGTTGCTTGCAACCTTCTCGGTTGCTTTTGCAAAGGATTGTGACGCCGCTGATGTTATTTCGGTTTCAACAGACCCAAATAAGACCTTCGTTTTGGCTAATTATAATGACGGATTTGACGATGAGTATGCTCTTGTTACCAAATCTGCCGATTATCCCGGTTCTCTATATTTAATGACCTGTGACGTTTCACCAAAGGCGTCCGGTTATGATATTACAGGTCAGGTTAAGATTGCAACAGATTTGACAGGTACTGAAGTATCTGCCGGTATTGCAAATATTAATCTTACTGTTGAGTCAGCAGATGGTTCTGCCATTGCCACTGCGACTACAGATTCAAATGGCAAATATACTCTCTCCGGCGTTCCGGCAGGCGAGTATACAATGTTGATTAGTGGTGAAACCACGGTTGACAGAAAAGTTACATTAGTAGTTTCCGAGTCTAAAGATGTTGGCTCTGTCGGCGTCGTTATTTGTGACTACAATAAAGATGAACTTATAAATGGTACAGATTATATGTCATTTATAAGTTCATACACAGGCGATTATAATTTGTATTGTGATTTTAACGGCGATAACATTGTGAACGGTACAGATTATATGTCATTTATTGCTTTTTACAATAAGACTGTAAATTACAACAGTGTAACTTTAAAATAATAGGGGGAAAGAACGAAAATGAATAAAACTTTCAAAAAGGCAATCGCTGTCATTTTGTCAGTTCTTATGGTCATTATGTCAGTTCCGTTTACTGCTTTAGCTGCGGTTGGTGACTATTCACCTAATATTAAGCTTCAGTTTGGTACATTCTTTGATGGCGGCGCTACTGATTATAATGATTATTCGACAAGTGGCTCTTCTGGTTCTGATTTTTCTTATTCATCGCTTAGAGGTGTTCCTGTTGATTATAAGTATAAAGTGACTAACGGTGTTGCATCTGGTACTCTTTATATTGATAAAGACAAGGCAAACACTTATAATGTAGCATCAGAGAGTGGATACAGCACACTTAGCGAAAACCTTCAGTTTGGTGTTGGCGATTATTTCACAATGACTGTTATTTGTGAAAATATTAAAGAAATTGGTTATTTTATTGCACAATTAGAGTTTAACGATGCTATTGAACTTGCGGGTGTATATTCTTATAAACAGGGTAAAAAAACAGTTTATGCATTAGGTACTGAAAGCGAAATGAAAGCAGCTAATAAAGGTACTTGGGTTAAAGGCGGCACAGACTATTTAAGAAGCTTTTCTACTTGTATGAAAGACGGCTTACATGCTAACGAATTACCTGATATTGAAACTAACACATCTGTGGTTCTTAAAGATGATGCTGGTAATACATCAGGTATTCAGTTTTCTATGGCTCCGGCTAATTTGATTAAAACTACTACAACTTCATCAGAAGCAGATGGCGTTTTCTATGACCCGGCTACAGGCGAACCTGGTTACACATATTCAGATTCTGCCATCGTTGCAACTTATGCATTCAAAATTGTAAAAGAAGGCAATATTGAATTTAACGTTAAGGATGCAACAGAGGTAAACAACTGCTATTATATTGCTAATCAAACTGACGGTAATATGCCTAATGAGTATACGACATACGCAAAGAATTACTATGACCCATCGACCAAGAAATATGATGGCTCAACTTTGTGGCCTGGTTCAACAAAAATAACATTTATGGGAAAGAACCAGTTTGTTGACACTCCTGCTGAAACAACTTATGAAATTAAGTTCAATGACATCAACGGCAAGACTGTTGATACGCAGACAGTTAAAGAAGGCGAAACTCCAACAGTTCCTTCAACAAATACTGCTGCAACTGTAAATTATAAGAGCGACAATAAGCACGAAGTAACAACTTACTCATGGCCGGCAGTATCAGCTGCTACTGCAGATACTACTTACAAAGAGGTTGCTACTACAGCTGAGAAAGATTGTGACATTACTTATGCAGAGACAAGTAAGCATACACTTGTTTCAGGTACTGTTCTTACAGGAACATGTACTGTATGTAATCATGTAGATACTCAGACTAAGGACGATAAGCTTGACGGTACAGCTTACTATGCTGCACTTGATGCTGCAAAGGCAGTTGACGGTTCTAAGTACACAGCTGAATCTTATGCTAAGGTAACAGCTGCTCTTGAAGCTAACGCTAAGGATACTGTTGAAGCTTACACAGATCAGGCACAGGTAACTGCTGCTGCTACTGCTCTTGAAGATGCAGTTAAGGGTCTTGTTCTTGTTGAGGTTTATACAATCACATTTACAAACGCTGCAGGCACTGTAGTTGATACTCAGAAGCTTGCTGCAGGCGCTACTCCTGTAGCTCCAAAGACAAATACTGCTGATACAGCTGCTACACCGGCAGGTAATAAACAGCACAGCCATACAACTTATAGCTGGCCGGCAGTTTCTGCTGTAACAGCAAACGCTAACTATGACGAAGTTGCTAAGGTTGTAACAGAAGATTGCACAAAGGGTACACCTGTTGTAACAGAGCCTACACTTGATAAGCCGGGTTCAGAAGTTACAAGCTGTACAATTTGCGGTCAGGTTCTCGAAACTAAGGTTCTTCCTCAGCTTAAGGGTTATGATATCACAGTTGCTAAGACTGCTTACGGTACAACAACTCTTAACAGCGAGGACGCAACAAACGGTAAGACTACTAAGGTTCTTGCTAACTCAACTGTAACTCTTACAGCTCAGGCTAATAAGGGTGCAGAGTTCGTAGGTTGGAAGGTTGCTAACAAGCTCGTTTCAACTAACGAAACATATTCATTCACAGCAGTTGCTGATACAGAGGTAACTCCTGTATTTACAGAAACAGCTGAATCAACATTCGTAGTTGTATTCATTGATATGTACGGTAACGTTGTATCAACTCAGGAAGTAACAAGCGGTGCAAACATTAAGGTTCCTGCAACTGCTCCTATCTATCCTGGTTATACATTCAAGGGCTGGGCTCTTACAAACGATGAGATTACCGCTCTTACAGAAGGTAAGACCATCAGAGCTATCTATGAGAAGGATGCTACTCAGACTTACACAGTTAAGGCTGCAGGCGCAACAATCACAGTTAACGGCACTGACTACACTGACAAGGCTGAAAATGTTGCATATGACGCTAAGGTAACAGTTACTAAGGCAGGCGCAACATCATGGACAGTAAACGGCGCAACAGTTGGTTACGGTGAATCATACTCATTCTTCTGTGCTTCGGATATCGAACTCACAGCAGTTACAAAGGCTGATGACACTTCTAAGACTCAGGTTGCTATCGTTTCAACAACTCGTCCTTCAGCTACAGATTGCGACGTTCTCTTTGTTGCAACACGTACTGTTGCTGATAATGAGACAGTAGTTAGCCAGGGCTTCGTATATGGTAAGAATGTAACAGCTTCTGACCTTACACTTGAAAACGTTGGCAATACTGCATCAGGTACAAATCCTGGTAAGGTTAGAGTTATTTATAACAACACCAACGCTTCACAGATTGGTTTGAACTACGGTCTTACTGCAAAGACAGGCGTTGCCGGCGCAAGAGCATTCGTTGTTACTAAGGATGCAGATGGTAATGTTCATACTTACTATTCAGAAGCATCACTTTACGACTATAATGCTTAATTAACACAATTTAGCAAAGCTTTCACCTCTGCCTTAAGGGGTGGAGGCGAGCTTTGATAAAATAAGGAGGACACACCTAATGAAAGAGCTTTATACAAAGCCGGTGTCAGAGGTTAATGAATTTTCTCAGACAGCTGATGTTATTACTACATCCGGAGAGGGTACTGACTGGGGCTTCGGTGGAAATGACTAATCTGACACTTTGATTAAAGCATTTGGAGACGGCAGAAATGCCGTCTCTTTTTGCGTTTTAAAAACCTTGAATAAAAAATAAACTAAATATTAATCATTCCCGAATATGACATTTTACCTTTATTTGTATATTGACAAATAATTAACAAACATATAAAATGATATTGTAATTTATGACATAAGACGTATATTTTAGAGGGAGAATACTATGTCAAATAAGGAGTATGAATACAAATTCGATACTGTCAAGCCGCCTGAGGATAGGGTGTATGATGACAGAATGATGCATTATTATGAAAATCATTCAAACGAGCCTGCACGTCCGTTAATTTTGGCACTCGGCAAGCATATTACAGACAGAGTTTTGTATAAATTGCCGTGGCTTCCAAAGGTAGGTAAAGAGCTTACCGTTAACGACCCTGAGTATTGGGGTCTTGCTTCAATTGTAACAGACGAGATGGCAGAGGTTGCCCTTAAGATGAAGGTACACAAGGGTATGAAGCTTAAGCAAATTATGAAAGCTACGGGTAAAAGTGCCGCTTACCTTGAGCCGCTTCTTAAGGAAATGGCAAACGTAGGTCTTGTTGAATTTAATTGGGAAAATCCAGAGCATGAAAAGCAATATATGCTTCCTATGTTCGTTCCCGGAAGCGCAGAATTTTTTAATATGAAATGGGATAATATTTGTGAGCATCCGCAGGTTGCAAATTTCTTTGAGCGTATGACCCAACTTCCGCTTGAAGCAATTACTCCCATGGTGCCTCCGGGAGGCGCCGGAATAGGTATGCACGTTATCCCTGTTGAAAAGGCAATTTCAATGGAAAATCAGTCTGCTGATGTGGAACATATTTCTCATTGGCTTGATAAATATGACGGCAAATATGCGGCAGGTCCGTGTTCGTGCCGTTACAGCCGTGCAATGTGCGGCGAAGGTTGTGCCGATGACCCTGAGGATTGGTGTATCGGTGTCGGCGATATGGCAGATTACCTTGTTGAAACAAATAAGGGCCACTATATCACACGTGAAAAGGTTATGGAAATTCTTCAGCGTGCCGAGGATAATGGTTTTGTTCATCAAATTACCAATATCGACGGTGAAAATAAAATTTTTGCTATCTGTAATTGCCAGGTAAAGGTATGCAATGCGCTTCGTACCTCCCAACTTTTCAATACGCCTAATATGTCACGCTCAGCGTATGTGGCTAAGGTTGAGGCTAAGGATTGCGTAGCCTGCGGCAAGTGTGTTGAATTTTGCCCTGCCGGTGCCGTTAAACTCGGTCAAAAGCTTTGCAAAAAAGACGGCTCTGCTGTTACATATCCTAAGCAAGAACTTCCCGACGCAGTTAAATGGGGCAAGGAAAAATGGTCGCCTGATTATAGAGATAAAAACAGAATTAATTGCTACGATACAGGTACGGCGCCTTGCAAGACTGCCTGCCCCGCTCATATCGCAGTTCAAGGCTATCTTAAAATGGCGGCTCAGGGAAGATATACTGATGCTTTGGCTCTTATTAAAAAGGATAACCCTTTCCCTGCAGTTTGCGGCAGAGTTTGTAATAAGAGATGCGAGGAGGCTTGCACAAGAGCAACTCTTGATGAAGCGGTTGCTATTGATGACGTTAAGCGCTTTATCGCTCAAAAGGACCTTGACAGTAAAACAAGATATATTCCTAAAAAAGTAATACCTTCAAATAGGGGCGAGTTTAAAAATAAAATTGCCATTATCGGCGCCGGACCGGCAGGCCTTTCGTGCGCATATTATCTTGCACTTACGGGATACAGACCTATAGTGTTTGAAAAGAATGAAAAACCCGGCGGTATGCTTACTTACGGTATCCCGTCATATAAGCTTGAAAAGGATGTTGTTGAGGCGGAGATTGACATTATTCGTACGCTTGGTGTTGAGATTAAATGCGGCGTAGAGGTCGGTAAGGATATCACTCTTGACGAACTTCGCAAGGATGGATATGAGGCATTTTATATTGCTATCGGCTGTCAAGGCTCAAGAAAATCGGGGGTTGACGGCGAAGACGCAGACGGTGTTATGAGCGCTGTTGATATTCTCCACGAGATTGCCGAAAATCACGACCTTGACCTTAAAGGCAATAAAACCGTTGTCATCGGCGGTGGTAATGTTGCCGTTGATGTTGCTCGTTCGACTAAGCGTTGCGGCGCTGATGTTTTGGGTATGTTCTGCCTTGAAAGCAGAGAGGAAATGCCTGCGAGCGAAGAGGAAATTTTTGAAACCGAGGACGAGGGTATTCAAATAAACAACGGCTGGGGCGTTAAGGAAATTCTTGCAGAGAACGGCAAGGTGACAGGCGTTGTGCTTAAAAAATGCACAAGTGTTAAGGATGCTAACGGCAAATTTAACCCTCAGTATGACGAAAATGATACTCAAACAATTGAATGTGACCGTATTTATCTTTCAATCGGTCAGTCAATTGAATGGGGTAATCTTATCGACGGTGAAGCGGTAGAACTTGGCAGAGGTAACGCTCCTCAGGCGGACAGTCTTACTTATCAAACAGAGCAAAAGGATATTTTTGTCGGCGGAGACGTTTACACGGGCCCTCGCTTTGCCATTGACGCTATTGCTGCAGGCAGAGAGGGTGCAGAGTCAATCCATAGGTTTGTTCATTTCAACGCAAGCCTTACAGTCGGCAGAAACAGACGTGATTTCATAATGCTTGATAAGGACGATATCCTTGTTGACAGTTACGATAATTCCTCACGTCAAATCCCGAATATTAATAAGAAAATTGACGCTAAATCTTCGTTTAAGGATGCTCATCTTCCCCTTACAGAGGAGCAGGTTAAAAAAGAAACTGCACGATGTCTTGGCTGCGGTGCATCCGTTGTTGACGAAAATAAGTGCATAGGCTGCGGAATTTGTACTACCAAGTGCGAATTTGATGCAATTCATCTTTTTAGAGATAATCCCGAATGTAGCACAATGGTTAATTCAGATGACAAGATGAAAGCAATTTTGCCTTATATGATTAAGCGTAATTTCAAGATTAAAAAAGCTCAAAAGGCTAAAAAGGATTAATTATGCACGAACTTGGTATAGTTTTTCATATCATTAACGAAATTGAAGATGTAGGCAAGGAAAATGAGCTTAAAACGGTATCGTCCGTTACGGTTGAAATAGGCGAGGTTTCGGGTGTGCTGCACGATTATCTTGAGGATTGTTGGAAATGGGCTTGCTCAAAGAGTGAGCTTATGAATGGGGCAGAACTTAAGGTAGAAGTTATCCCGGCAGTAACGTATTGCGAAAGCTGCAAGGGCGAATACAAAACCGTAGAGTATGGTAAAATTTGCCCTTACTGTCAAAGCGAAAAAACCTATCTTCTTTCGGGTAATGAAATTATGATAAAGGAAATTGAGGCACGGTAGCATATTAATGCGTTCTGCCTTGATGATATGATTTTTATTTAACTTTTTTTAGAGGAGGGGGAATGACAATGTTATTCCAAATTTACGGCGACATGGCCGGCTGGCAACTTCTCGGCTGGGTAATGGTCTTTGTCGGTCTCGTCGTTATGAATGAAATTGCAAGGCGAACAAAAGCAGGCGGAATTTTTTGCTTCTTTGTTTTACCGGCAGCACTGACGGTATATTTCATTGCAATTTATATCGGTGCGGCTAAGGGAGATGATTGGGCACTTCAAAATGATACCTATGTTCATATGAACAGCTGGTTCCATTATGCAAAGCTTTATGCGGCAACAGCAGGTTGTATCGGCTTTATGATGCTTAAGTATAAATGGGGCATCGGCAAAAAAAATTGGTTTAAGGTGTTCCCGTTTGCAATCGTCGCTATCAACATTCTTATCGCAGTCGGTTCTGACTTCGAGTCGGCAATTAAGGGCGGAATTTCAGGCGGCTGGTGGCTTTCGTCTGAAAATGTATGGCTCTATGGCGGCTGGTGGAACTGGGTGAACGGTATCGCCGGTATTATAAATATTTTCTGTATGACAGGTTGGTGGGGTATCTATTCCTCAAAGAATAAGCAGGATATGCTGTGGCCTGATATGACATGGTGCTACATTTTGGCTTATGACCTTTGGAACTTTGAATATACTTATAATAATCTCCCTACTCACTCTTGGTATTGCGGCCTTGCACTTCTTCTTGCTCCTACATTTGCAAATGCATTTTGGAATAAGGGCGGTTGGATTCAAAACAGAGCTAACACACTTGCACTTTGGTGTATGTTTGCTCAGGTATTTCCGCTTTTCCAAGACAAGAGCCGCTTCTCGGTTCTTACATCCGTTTATGCAGACGGATATATGGACCCTACAGTTCCGCCAACAAACGCAGACCCTACAATGCAAGGCGTAATTGCCATTATTGCTCTTGTGGCTAATGTTTGTGTATTTGCTGCTATTATTAAGCGTGCAAAGGAACAAAAGAAAAATCCTTATAAAAACGAAATATTTACTGACCAAAAAGATTATAAGCTTGCGCTTGAAAGAGCAGCCGAAAAGGCTCGCAAAGCAGCTTAATCTTCATAAAAATTCAAAAAATAACGCCGTCGAATAATCGACGGCGTTTTAAATTATCAATGAAGTGGATAAACCGTGTCTCATCGTCGCTGACTCCGTATCATTCAAAATCTGCCATACAGTTGTGCGTCAGATTTTGAAATAAACCGTAGGGGCGACCATCGGTCGCCCGTTTTACAAACATAAAATTTCAATCGGGGTCTCCGAAAAGCAAAAGCTTTTTGACGAGTCACAGGTTCGAGCCAAAAATATCCGATTGGCACAAGAAAACAATATGACGGGCTCTCATAAGAAACAAAGATACTACGAAACAGTCCCCCGGACTGTTTCTCCCAAATTTGTTGCTCGCTTCGTTCGCCAAATTTGGAGTATCTTGTCACAGGTTCGAGCCAAAAATATCCGAGTGACACAAGAAAACAATATGACGGGCTCTCATAAGAAACAAAGATACTACGAAACAGTCCCCCGGACTGTTTCTCCCAAATTTGTTGCTCGCTTTGTTCGCCAAATTTGGAGTATCTTGTCACAGGTTCGAGCCATATACATATTTACATAAAAATAAAAAGGATACCGAGTGGTATCCTTTTTATTTTGACAATTTATTAAAAAAATTACACAAAAGGGGTTGATTTTTTTTGGTAACTATGATATAATCAAAAAATTTGACATTTGGGGCGTTTTGTGTTATAATTATGTTGTTAAGATAGTGGTTAATGAGAAAGGCGGTAAGTAAAGATGTATAGTGTCGGCGATAAAGTTGTACATCCTATGCACGGTGCAGGTACAATAGAAGAAATCAAAGAAATAGAGATTGTCGGCAAAAAACGTCAATACTATGTTCTAAAGTTTGCCATAGGCAATATGGTAACAAATGTACCGATAGAAAACAGTGAAGAAATCGGTATTCGTCCTGTTATAGAAAAGCAGGAGGCAAAAAAGGCACTTCAATATTTTCGTGACGCGGAGCTTGAAGATGACGCGAATTGGAATAAACGTCAGAGAGATAATCTTATTAAGATTAAGTCGGGAGATATTTATCAAGTGATTTTGGTATTGAAAGAACTGATGTACCGTGAAAAAATAAAAGGTCTTTCAACAAGTGAAAGAAAGACTCTTACCAGTGCAAAACAGATTGTTGTAAGCGAACTTGTCCTGTCGGAAGTTGCCGATGTGAAGATCGGAAGAGCACACGTCTGAACTCCAGTCACTATTCGCGATCTCG
>ENA-OUNS01000624-OUNS01000624.1-human-gut-metagenome-genome-assembly--contig:-NODE-624-length-27782-cov-5.871281_pt1 | contig 27782 bp, 21 predicted proteins | sample MGYA00243237_ERZ505104 | MGnify/ENA primary metagenome ERZ505104 (study PRJEB26097, sample SAMN02711295) | human gut metagenome | biome: Gut microbiome | host: Homo sapiens | place: Denmark: Copenhagen...
GAGCTCTGGACCGACCACGGCGCCGGCGCGAAGATCAAGCTGCACCGCTCGGACAGTCAGGAGGGTGAGGCAGGCTATATCGCGGACACGATCCGCGAGGGTGTCGAGCAGGGCCGCCGCTGGGGCGATTTCGCGGTACTCTACCGCAACAACGTGCTGTCGGACAACATCGCCGCCGCCTTCATCCGAGCGGGCGTGCCGTACCGCGTTTACAAGGGCCGCGACTTCTTCTCCCGTGCTGAGATCAAGGATATGTTCGCCTACCTTTGGATGATCGAGAATCCGGCGGATGAGCTGCGCCTGCGCCGCATCATCAACGTTCCGGCGCGCAAGATCGGCGATAAATCGGTCGAAACGGCGATGCAGGCCGCAGTCGAGAACGGCGTCACGCTCTATGACGTCGTGTGCCATGCCTCGGAGTACCCTGCCCTGTCACGCGGCGCGGCGGCGATGGAGAAATTCGGTGAGATGATCGAAAATCTGCGCCGCCTGCGTGAGTTCGTTTCGCTCTCCGAGCTGTATGATGAGCTGCTCGACAAGAGCGGCTATCTCCGTGCGCTTCAGCTCAAGGGCGGCGTAGAGGAGGAAAGCCGCATCGAGCACATCGAGGAGCTCAAGTCCTATATCGTCGACTACGAGGAAAAGAACGAAAATCCGTCGCTTGGCGACTTCCTCGAAAACATGGCGCTTTACACCGATGCAGACCAGTCGGGCGAGGACGAGGACGCGGTCATCATGATGACGATGCACGCGGCAAAGGGCCTCGAGTTCCCGGTCGTGTTCCTCGCCGGCATGGAGGACGGCCTGTTCCCCGGCTTCCGCGCGATGGAAAAGGAGGAGGACATGGAGGAGGAGCGCCGTCTGTGCTATGTCGCTGTGACGCGCGCGAAGGAGCAGCTGTACCTTACCTGCGCTGAGCGCCGTCTGCTGTACGGCCGCACGCAGTACGCTCATCCCTCCCGCTTCATCGACGAGATGCCGGAGGAGCTGCTCGACAGCAATATTGTCGAGAGCCGCCGCTTCTCTGCCGCGACCGCACCCGACCCGACGCTTGACCGTCCGCAGGTCATGCGTGCACGCTATGTCTCCGCCGGAGCGGCAAAGCCGGGTGCATCGGTCGCACCGGCAAAGCCCGCCGTTCCCCTGCCTGATTATGCGGCCGGAGACCGTGTCCGCCACCGTGCATTCGGAGACGGCATGATCGTTTCCGTCAAGCCGATGGGCGGCGACGCGCTGCTTGAGATCGCCTTCGATCAAAAGGGCACCAAGCGCCTCATGGCGAAGAGCGCAAGCCTGTTCATGCAGATCATTTAAAGTTATACCGCCCCGGAACAGCTTTTATCAGCGTTCCGGGGCGGTTTCTCTATGTGTCGCACAGCTTTTCGCGCAGCGCCGCGAGCGCACGCTTTTCGATGCGGCTGACCTGCACCTGCGACACGCCGATGATGCGGCTGACCTGCTGCTGGGTCATGTCGCGCGCAAAGCGTAGCGCAATGACCTGTCGCTCGCGCTCGGGCAGGCTCTGCAGCGCTCCCTCGAGCGACAGATACAGGCAGGTTCGATCCTCCATGCCCTCATCCCCCACGAGATCCCCGAGGCGTCCGCCGCCCGAAAGCTCGCGTTCGAGCGAGTCGACCGATACGTCAGCCTGCTCGCAGACAGCGACCTCCTCGGGTGTCAGCGCACAGGCAGCGGCAAGCTCACTGACGCTCGGGGAACGGCCGAGCCGGCCCTCCAGCTCGCTCTGCACCCGGCGCACACGCACCGCGCGTTCCTTGACCGCACGGCTGACCTTGACCGCGCCGTCATCACGCAGAAAACGGCGGATCTCCCCGGCGATCTTGGGAACGGCATAAGTCGAAAACTCGTTCCCGCGCGCAGGGTCAAAGCCGCGCACCGCCTTGATGAAGCCGACACAGGCAAGCTGATACAGATCGTCCGGCTCCGCACCGCGCCCGAAATACCGCCGCGCGATGGTATGGATGAGTCCGCTGTTTTCCGAGACGAGCACGCTCTCGGCTTCACGGTCGCCTTCGGATGCACGGCGCAGCAGCGCCGTCATGCGCTCGGTCAAGTCTCCCGCTCCCGCAGGACCTTGGTCATGGTCACGACCGTGCCGCGCCCCGGCGCAGAGCGCACACGAAGCCGGTCGGTGAAGCTTTCCATGATGGTAAAGCCCATGCCGCTGCGCGAATCATCGCCGGTGGTAAACATCGGCTTTCTCGCCTGCTCGACGTTTTCGATGCCGCAGCCGGTGTCCTTGATCTTGATTTCAAGCGCGCGCCCCTCGAACAGGCGCACGGCGACTGTGATGAAGCCGCTCCTGTCTGCATAGCCATGTACGATCGCGTTGGTGACCGCTTCGGAGACAACGGTCTTTATGTCGCCCAGCTCCTCCATGGTCGGATCGAGTTGCGAAGCAAACGCGCCGACCGCCTGCCGCGCGAACGCCTCGTTGACCGAGCGGCTTTCAAATTTGATGCTCATTTTGTTGCTGACTGTCCGCAACGTTACTCACCCCTTTCGAATACGATGACCTGCGGCAGACCGGCGGCGTCAAAGACGCGCTGCGGCTGCGGCGGCGTGCCGCGCACGCGGAAATCGCAGCCGCAGCGCGCGCAGGTGCGGTGCAGATGCAGCACGACCGCAAGACCTGAGCTGTCCATGAAGGTCAGACCGGACAGATCGAGCACGAGACTGTCGCAGGGATAGAGCACGAGCAGATCCTCGCTGCGCTCTATGGTCTGACGGGCGGTGTGCTGGTCGAGCTCGCCGGTATAGCGGACGGTCAGTGTCCGGTCGACCTCGGTCTGGGTAATATCAAGCATATTTTTCACCTCGAAACAGAAAAAGCCTGTACCGTTTGCCGGTACAGGCTTATTTTAGCAGGTTATTCGGTTTTAATCTGTCGTTTTCGGTCGGCCGCGCAGGATCTTCTCAGCCTCGCCCGTCAGAAACAGCGAGCCGCAGACGAGAATGCAGTCCGTCGGGGATGCATGGTCGAGCGCAAGCTCGAGCGCGTGCTCGGTGCTGCGGCAGTCGTAGACCTCGCCGCATTCCTGCTCTGCGAGTGAAGCAATGGTCTGCTCACCGAGTGAGCGCTCTGCCGCATTTGTTGTGCAGGCATAAAAGGCATCAGCCTGTCGCGCCATTCTGTGCACGCAGTATTCGTATTCCTTGTCGCAGACCATGCCCATGACAACATGCAGACGGCGCATTTTCAAAAGGTCATGCACCGCACCGCACAGCGCGTCGATGCCTGCGGCGTTGTGCGCACCGTCGAGCAGTACGAGAGGCGCGTCCACCACGCGCTCCAGCCTTCCGGCGATGCGCGCGCGTGCCAGACCGCGCACGGCGGCCTCGACCGGGATATCCCAGCCGCGCAGACGCAGCGCATCCAGAGTGCGGAGCGCCGTAGAGGCGTTCTGAAGCTGATGCCGGCCGGGCATGGCGATGGTGTAGCCCTGTCCGCCGTATATAAAGGCAGAACCGTTCAGATCACAGCGAAGCACACGCAGCGTATCCGCGCTCTCGTGCCAGACCGCACCCTGAGACGCAGTGACATGACGCAGTACGGCGAGAGCGTCCTCCTCCTGACCGTTTGCGCAGACGACATCAGCGCCGGGCTTGATGATTCCGGCTTTCTCTCCCGCGATCTCAGCGACCGTGTCGCCGAGGACTGCCATATGATCGAGCGAGATCGGCGTGATCACGCACACCTCCGGACTGCGGATGACGTTGGTTGCGTCGCAGCGGCCGCCGAGACCGGTTTCCAGTACGACAATATCACAGCCCTGCTCGACGAAGTACAGGAAGGCGACTGCGGTCGTGAACTCAAACTCACCGATCGTCTCTCCCTCGGGCAGCGTCAGGCTTTCGCAGGCAACCGCGACACGCTCAGAAAGGTGTGCGAGATCGTCGCTCGAGATCATCGAGCCGTCGATACGGATACGCTCGTAGAACTGCACGAGATACGGCGAGGTGTACAGGCCTGTGCGCAGACCGGCTGCCTGAAGCGCGGAGGCGATCATGGTAGCGGTCGAGCCCTTGCCGTTCGTACCGGCGAGATGAACAAAGCGCAGCCTGTCCTGCGGATCGCCGAGCGCCTTGCACAGCGCACGGATACGGTGCAGACCGGGCCTGCCGGAAAAACGGCCGAGCGAGTGGATATATTCAACAGCTGTTTTAGGGAATTCGGTGTCCATGATGAAACCTTTCCTTTTTCGTTTAGTAATGGCTGTATTATAGCACAGTCTGGGCGAAATTGAAAGCATGACAACGCAAAAAGAGGAAGCCGGAGCTTCCGCTTTTTATCTCAGCTTGATTTTCAGCCCAGAGCTGCGATAGACTCCTCGAGCTTTGCGAGATGCTCGCGCAGCTTGTCCGCCTTTTCGCGCTCGGCTGCAACAACCTTCTCGGGTGCCTTATCGACAAACTTCGGGTTGTTCAGCTTCTTCATAACGAAGTCGATGTCGGCCTCGACCTTGCTCTTCTCCTTGCCGAGACGGGCCCGCTCCGCCTCAAAGTCGATGAGGTCGCCCATCGGCATATAGATCTGTGCGTCGCCGGTGACTACGGATGCCATCTTGGCAGCGTCCGCCGGAACTGCGTCGATCAGCTCGATCTCGGATGCGTATGCGAGCTTCGGGAAGAAGCCTGCGCCCGCGGAGAAGGTGTCCTTCTTCTCGGTCAGAATGAGTACCTTGGCCTTCTTGGAGGGCGGTACGTTCATTTCAGCGCGGCGGTTGCGGATGGCGCGGACAGCGTCCATCAGGCTCTCCATCTGCGCTTCTTCGACGGAGAAGTTCAGCTTCTCGTCGTACTCCGGCCAGCTGGATACCATGACGGACGGGCCTTCGTGCGGCAGTGCCTGCCAGATGGTTTCGGTGATGAACGGCATGAACGGATGCAGCAGCTGCATTGCGCCCGACAGGACGTAGCACAGCACCTTCTGAACATTCTCGTCGCCGGTCTGGAGACGGGTCTTTGCGATCTCGATATACCAGTCGCAGAAGTTCTCCCAGATGAAGTCGTTCAGCTTGGAGGCGGCAAGACCGAGCTCGTACTGGTCGATGTTGCGGGTAACGTCGGCAACCAGCGTGTTGAACTTGGAGACGATCCACTTGTCCTCGAGCGCAAGGTCTGCCGGCAGCTGAACTGCCTTGTCCTTGTCGATGGTGAGGTTCATCTGGATGAAGCGCGATGCGTTCCAAATCTTGTTGCAGAAGTTGCGGGACGCCTGTACGCGCTCGTCCGAGAAACGCATATCGTTTCCGGGGCTGTTGCCGGTCGCGAGGGTGAAGCGCAGCGCATCCGCGCCGTACTGGTCGATGACCTCCAGCGGGTCGATGCCGTTGCCGAGCGACTTGGACATCTTGCGGCCCTGCGCGTCGCGCACCAGACCGTGGATATAGACCGTCTTGAACGGGGTCTCACCCATGTGCTCCACACCGGAGAAGATCATGCGTGCAACCCAGAAGAAGATGATGTCGTAGCCGGTGACAAGAGTCGAGGTCGGATAGAAATAATCAAGCTCCGGGGTCTTGTCCGGCCAGCCGAGCGTGGAGAACGGCCACAGTGCGGACGAGAACCAGGTATCGAGAACATCCTCCTCCTGACGGATATGCGTACCGCCGCACTTCGGGCAGGTGTGCACATCGGTCTTGGAGACGGTCATCTCGCCGCAGTCGTCGCAGTAGAACGCCGGGATGCGGTGACCCCACCACAGCTGACGGGAAATGCACCAGTCGTGTACGTTCTCCATCCAGCGCAGGTAGGTCTTGGAGAAGCGGTCAGGCACAAACTTGGTCTTGCCCTCGTTGACAACGTCCATCGCGGGCTTGGCGAGCGGCGCCATCTTGACGAACCACTGTGCGGAGGTCATCGGCTCAACGGTGGTGCCGCAGCGGTAGCAGGTGCCAACGTTGTGCTCGTGGTCCTCGATCTTGACGAGGTAGCCGCCCTCCTCGAGGTCCTTTACAACCGCCTTGCGGCACTCATAGCGGTCCATACCCTCGTACTTGCCGCCGTTTGCGTTGACAGTTGCGTCCTCGTTGAACACGAGGATCTGCTCGAGGTCGTGGCGCTGACCCATCTCGAAGTCGTTCGGGTCGTGGCACGGCGTGACCTTGACGCAGCCGGTGCCGAACTCCATATCGACATACTCGTCGCCGAAGATCGGGATCTCGCGGTTCATGATCGGCAGGATGCAGGTCTTGCCGATGAGATGCTTGTAGCGCTCGTCGTTCGGGTTGACCGCGACGCCGGTATCGCCCATGAAGGTCTCCGGACGGGTGGTCGCAACGACCAGATCGCCCGAGCCGTCTGCGAGCGGATAGCGGATATGCCACAGCTTGCCCGGCTGGGTCTCGTACTCAACCTCGGCGTCGGAAAGCGCGGTCGCGCAGTGCGGACACCAGTTGATGATGCGGTGGCCCTTGTAGATCAGGCCCTTGTTGTACAGGTTTACGAAAACTTCGCGGACCGCCTTGGAGCAGCCCTCGTCCATCGTGAAGCGCTCGCGCTCCCAGTCACAGGACGAGCCGAGCTTTTTCAGCTGGCTGATGATACGGTTGCCGAACTTGTGCTTCCAGTCCCAGACACGCTTCAGAAACTCCTCGCGGCCGAGGTCATAACGGGTCTTGCCCTCCTCCTTGCGGAGGTTCTCCTCGACCTTGATCTGGGTTGCGATGCCGGCGTGGTCGGTGCCCGGCATCCACAGAGCCTCGTAGCCCTGCATGCGCTTGGTGCGGATCAGGACATCCTGAAGGGTCTCGTCGAACGCATGACCCATATGGAGCTGGCCGGTTACGTTCGGAGGCGGGATAACGATGGTATAGGGTTTCTTTTTCGGGTTGACTTCGGCATGGAAGAAGCCGGAGTCGTTCCAGAAGCTGTACAGCTTGTCCTCGACCGCTTTCGGGTCGTAGGTCTTAGGCAGTTCGCTCATTGATCTATCTCCTTCAATTTGATTTACGATATAAATGCGGGATACTTCTGTGCAAACAAAAAAGAGCATACTCATCCCGACAACAGGACGAAGTATGCTCCGTGGTACCACCTGAATTCGCGGCAAAAAGCCGCGCGCTCGTTGGTCCGTAACGTGGACAGGACGGAACAGCTTAACACAAATCAGCTGCCCTGCTCCAAAGCGACCTTCTTTCCTCTCGCAGAGGTGCTTGCACCGACCGCACCTTCTCTGAACAGACGAAGAAGAAATACTCCTCTTTTTCATGGCATTTTCTCAGTATTACCTTGCTATTATAGCCGCAAACACAGCTTTTGTCAAGCAGGACGGACGAAAAATCATACCGTATTGTATTTGTAACTTGTGTTTGTTTCCTCTGTATGTTACGATTAGCATATAAAGGTAAGGAGGGAATAGTTATGAAACGAAAGCGGACATCTGTTTTCTGCGTGCTCGCGCTGCTTGCCGTTCTGCTGCCGGTTCCGGCGCGCGCTGACATGGGGCCAAAGCCGAGCATGACCATCCATGTGGAAAATCCGCCGAGCGGGATCTATTATCTTGATCTGCTCGTGCCGGGTGAAGCGCCGGATGAGCTGTTTGATAATCAGGACTGGAACGATCTTTCCGAAGCACAGATGGATGCCGAGATTATAACGAATCTTCGGACTGCGGCACGCGATGCAGGCGGCGAAGGAACGTGGCATCTGGCCATGCTGGACGGTACGCGAGCGCCGATGTACGGCGAGATACAGAGCACGGATGACACCTTCCGGTATGACTATCACGGCGTCCCGGACGAGTTCCGCATCGTCCTCGCGACAAAGGACGGCGCCCGGCTCTCGTTCGTGCAGCAGCGCTGCCGGCTGTGGCAGGAATTTACCTACGACTACGCCGCGAACACGGTCCTGACCAATAATTCGTGGCGCGATTACGCAAAGCAGTTTCTTTCCTCTCTGCTGCCGACGCTGCTGATCGAAGGATTGCTGCTCATTCCGTTCGGCTTCTGGGACGAGCGCAACCGCAGAGTGTTCCTCTGCGTGAACATCGCAACGCAGCTCGTGCTGACCGCTGTCACCGGGTGGAGCATGGCACAGGGCATGACGCTTTACCGGTATTTTGTTTTTGTGCCGCTCGAGCTTGCCATCTGGATTGCGGAGGCCGTCATTTACCGCAAAACGCTCAGGAGCGAACGTCCGTCGGCACATCCGGTCTGCTATGCGCTGTGCGCAAATGGCCTGAGCATGGCCGCGACGTTTTTCAGCATTCGCTGGGTATTTCCCTGGGTCTGAGGAGGAGAAGTTATGCCAAAAACAAAGAAAACCGCACTCTGGGCGTGCGTCATCGTTCTGGCGTGCATGCTTTCGTACTGCATCGTCAGCAAGGTGCAGCAGTATAATTATATTCATTCCGAATACCGAACCGGCGCGATGTCTGTGCAGAAAGATCCGTCCGAGACCTTCGAGGTGCGCGAGCTCATCTCGGAAAAACAGAGAAACGGCGGTGTGACGCTGTACCGTGCAGCGTATTATCCCGAGGCGGAAACGCTGATGCTCTGGTTCGGCGGTGCCGAACCGGCGCGTGATATCTATATCGACGATCAGCCGGCGAAAAACTGTCTGTCGGTCAGCGAAAAACACGGCGTCGGTCTTGCGGTCCTTGAGGATGTCTCTGCGGACGCGATCCCGGAAACCGTGACGGTCGCAAAGACAGATGTTCAGCATGAGGGCGAGGAACTGGTCACTTTCTCGATGAAAAACGGAAAAAACGCTTAAATTCCTGCAAACCGCTCTTGCATTCTGCGCGGAAATGTGGTTTAATAATTCTGTTATGAATATTCCAATGCGATGAACAGGAAAAGTAGCATTCCCATTTCTCGGTCCAGAGAGCGCGGCCGCAGGCTGTAAGCCACGCCATGAGACAGGATGTGAAGTTCCCCTGTGAGCATCTGTGCTGAACCGCGGCTTTCGGCAGTAGGCACAGACGGGCTGACGCCCCGTTACCGGCGTTTAATGAGTGTCCGAGCATTCGGAAATCAGGGTGGTACCACGGAAGAGTTATGCCTTTCGTCCCTATATCTGCAAAAGCAGAGGGACGGAAGGCTTTTTTGCGCTTCCGTCCCGGCATGAACATCACGTTCCAAAGGAGAATTGATATGAAAGAAAAGCTGCAAGGCATTTTGCAGTCCGCGAAGGAGCAGCTTGCTGCGGCAGCGGATGCACGCGCCCTCGATGAAGCGCGTGTCAAGTTCCTCGGTAAGAAGGGCGAGCTGACCGCTCTGCTCAAGGGTATGAAGGACGTTGCTGCGGAGGAGCGCCCGGTTGTCGGTCAGCTCATCAACGACGTTCGCGCTGAGATCGAGACCATCATCGACAAGCAGAAAAAGCTGCTCGAGCAGGCGGCGCTCGAAAAAAAGCTCGCTGCCGAGACCATTGACGTTACCCTTCCGGGCGACGAGGTCGTGATCGGCAAGAAGCATCCGCTGAACATCGTCCTCGACGAGTTCAAGGAGATTTTCCTCGGCCTTGGCTTCTCTATCGCGGAAGGCCCGGAGGTCGAGCTCGACCACTACAACTTCGAGGCGCTGAACATCCCGAAGGATCATCCGGCGCGCGACACGCAGGACACCTTCTATATCTCGGACAATGTCGTTCTGCGTACCCAGACATCCCCGATGCAGGTCCGCACGATGGAAAAGCGCAAGCCGCCGATCCGCATCATTGCGCCGGGCCGCGTTTACCGCTCGGACGCTGTTGACGCTACCCACTCTCCCCTGTTCCATCAGATCGAGGGTCTGGTCGTTGACAAGGGCATCCGTATGAGTGACCTCAAGGGCATCCTTGAGCTGTTCGCAAAGAAGCTGTACGGCGAGGACACGGTCGTCCGTTTCCGTCCGCACCACTTCCCGTTCACCGAGCCGAGCGCTGAGATGGATATTCAGTGCTATCGCTGCCACGGCGCAGGCTGCCCGCTCTGCAAGGGCGAGGGCTGGATCGAGATCCTCGGCTGCGGCATGGTTCACCCTAAGGTGCTCGAGATGAGCGGCATCGATCCGGACGAATACTCCGGCTATGCCTTTGGCATCGGTCTGGAGCGTATGGTCATGGGCCGTTTTAAGATCGACGATATCCGCCTGTTCTATGAGAACGACGTTCGATTCCTGCACCAGTTCTAAGCGCTGACGCGCTGATAGGGGACTTCGGAAGTCCCCTATATACGAAGGACAGCAACGCTGTTTTCTATTTCATGCGCGCCTGATGGCGCGATACCATCAAGGAGGAAATATATCCAATGAAACTGCCATTATCCTGGCTTTCGGATTATACCGATATGACCGGCATCACCCCGAAGGAGTATGATGCCAAGCTGACCATGTCCGGCTCCAAGGTCGAGGAGGTCTACTACCTCGGCGCAGAGATCGAAAATGTTGTGACCGGCAAGATCCTGTCCGTTGTCGACCATCCGGACTCCGACCATCTCAAGATCTGCCAGCTCGATCTCGGTGACGGCGAGCCCGTTCAGATCGTTACCGGCGCGCCCAACGTTACTCCCGAGTCCGTTGGCGAGATCTGCCCGGTCGCAAAGCATAAGTCCACCCTGCCCGGCGGCGTAAAGATCACCAAGGGCAAGCTGCGCGGCGTGCCGTCCAACGGCATGATGTGCTCGTTCCAGGAACTCGGTCTGTCCCACGGCTGCGTGCCGTATGCGTGCGAGAACGGCATCCTGTTCCTGCCTGCCGGCACCCCGGTTGGCGAGGACATCAAAAAGGTACTCGGTCTGGATGACTGGGTCTCCGATTTCGAGATCACGTCCAACCGCCCGGACTGCCTGAGCGTGATCGGCCTTGCCCGCGAGACTGCGGCTACCTTCGACCGTCCGTTCAGCGTCAAGACCCCGGAGGTCAAGGGCGTGGGCGACGACATCAACAAGTATATGTCCGTCGAGGTCAAGGACACCGACCTGTGCCCGCGCTACACCGCCCGCATTGTCAAGAATATCAAGATCGAGCCGTCCCCGGCGTGGATGCGCGAGCGACTGCACGCCTGCGGCGTCCGTCCAATCAATAACATCGTTGATATTACCAACTACGTTATGCTCGAGTACGGTCAGCCGATGCACGCTTTCGACTACAAGTGCCTGTCCGACGGCCGCATCGTTGTCCGCCGTGCCCGCAACGGTGAGTCCATCCAGACCCTTGACGGCGTAGATCACGACCTGAGCGACAAGATGCTCGCCATCTGCGACAACGACAAGCCGGTTGCTGTTGCGGGTGTTATGGGCGGCGCAAACTCCGAGATTATGGACGACACCAAGACTGTCGTTTTCGAGTCCGCAAACTTCCACGGCGCTACCGTTCGTATCACCGCAAAGGCGCTCGGTATGCGCACCGAGGCTTCCGGCCGCTTTGAGAAGGGCCTGGACCCGCGCATGACGCTCGACGCGGTCAACCGCGCGTGTGAGCTGGTCGAAATGCTCGGCGCAGGCGAGGTCATCGACGGCATCATCGACGTTGACAACTCCGACCCGAACCACAAACGCCTGCCGTTCGAGCCGGACAAGATGAACGCGCTGCTCGGTCTGGACCTGTCCGCCGAGGAGCAGCAGAAGCTGCTCGAAAAGCTGGACTTCCAGATCGAGAACAACGAGGTCGTTGTTCCGTTCTTCCGCACCGACATCAACCGCATGTGTGATGTGGCCGAGGAAGTTGCCCGCATGTACGGCTACGACAAGATCCCGACCACGCTGTACGCCGGCGAGATGGTACAGGGCGAGTTCACCCCGTCCCAGCAGGCGGAGCGTGCTGCTGCGCTGGTCTGCCGCGAGGCAGGCTTTGACGAGTCCATGAGCCACTCGTTCATCTCCCCGAAGTTCTACGACATGATCGGCTGGGACGAGAACGACCCGCGCCGTATCTCCGCCACCATCCTCAACCCGCTGGGTGAGGATTTCAGCGTGATGCGCACCACCGTTCTGCCGTCCATGCTGGATAATCTGGCGCACAACCACGCACACCGCAACCCGACCGCTTCGCTGTACGAGCTGGGCACCATTTATACCCCGGCGGTCAAGGACGGCAAGGCTGACCCGGACGTGCTGCCGCACGAGGAGAAGATCCTGACCCTCGGCTCCTACGGCCGTCTGTCGTTCTTCCAGTTCAAGGGCGCGATCGAGGCGCTGCTGCGTGAGCTGAACATCAAGGGCGCATCCTTCGCACCTGAAAAGGCCAATCCGTCCTATCACCCGGGCCGCTGCGCCAAGGTGCTGATCGATGGCAAGGAGATCGGTGTATTCGGCACCATTCACCCGACCGTTGCAGCCCGCTACGGCCTGTCCGGCGAGGTACTTGCCGCCGAGCTCAGGATGGACGCGCTGCTGGCCGCCATCGACCAGGAGAAGCTGTACCACCCGCTGCCCAAGTTCCCGGCTTCCACCCGTGATATTGCGGTTCTGGTCGACGATGCAGTCCCGGCGGCTTCCATGCAGGCTGCTGTCGAGAAGGCGGCAGGCAAGCTGCTCGAGTCCGTCAAGCTGTTCGACGTTTACAAGGGCAAGGGCATCCCGGACGGCAAGAAGTCTGTTGCATACTCGCTCTCCATGCGTGCGCCCGACCGCACCCTTACCGACGAGGAGTGCGACAAGGCGATGCGTGCCGCCATCTCGGCACTCGAAACCGAGTTCGGCGCTCAGCTGCGCGGTTAATTTCAAAACACAGGAAGGGAGACTGCAACCGGTCTCCCTTCTGTATTTCTGGTGCAGGCACCTGTTTGTGCCGGGGATGGAAAAAGATTTTGCTCGAGTTTTCCGCGGAATAGGCTTTACTTTTTCCGCAATTTGTATTATGCTGTTTATATAGAATTATACCCGACAGGTAGGAACGGAAAGGAGACCAAGTATGCTTGACGGAACGAGAAAATTCAGTCTGGTAGACGAGTCCAACAAGGAGATGAAGCGCACGCTTACCGCTGTGTACGACGCGCTCAAGGAGAAAGGCTACAACCCGATCAACCAGATCGTCGGTTATCTGCTTTCTGAGGACCCGACCTACATAACCAATCACAACAATGCCCGCAGCCTGATCTGCAAGATCGACCGTGATGAGCTGATGCAGGAACTGGTACAGTTCTATCTGGATAACTGATACGATTGATATGCAGCAGTTTTTCGCTGTAATGATATGAGCTGTCAGAAAAATAACCGCCCTTCGAGCAAGGCCTGCGGTTATTTTTTTATGGTCGATATACAGAGAACAAAATACTGCGGTACGGCCGCAAAGGAGCAAAAATGAACGGATTTCTTCCTATTTCAAAACAGGATATGACCGAGCGCGGATGGTATTACTGCGACTTCCTGATCGTGACGGGTGACGCCTATGTCGACCACCCCTCATTCGGTACGGCGATCATTTCCCGTGTACTCGAGGACGCAGGCTATAAGGTCGCGATCCTCAGTCAGCCGGATTTCCGCGATGAGCATGATTTTCTCGCGATGGGACGGCCGCGATATGCGGTGCTCATCAACGGCGGCAATATTGACTCGATGGTCGCGCACTATACCTCTGCGAAAAAACGCCGCTCGGACGATGCCTATACCCCCGGCGGCAAGGGCGGCAAACGTCCCGACCGCGCCGTCACCGTCTATTCCATGCTCGCACGCCGTGCCTTCCCCGATACGCCGGTCTATCTCGGCGGCATCGAGGCGAGCCTGCGCCGCTTTGCGCACTACGACTACTGGGCTGACCGCGTTATGCCATCCATTCTGGAGTCGACCGGCGCGGACGGTGTGATGTACGGCATGAGCGAACATTCGGTGGTTGAGCTTGCGAACAATCTCCGGCACGGCAGAAAAGGCGCAGATGCCTGCGTCGGCGTGCGCGGCACAGCCTACATGGCGCACGACGCCGAGGGGCTCGCGTGGGATGCGGTCGAGTGCCCGTCCTACGAGGATGTCTGCGTGAGCAAGCCGGACTATGCCCGTTCGGTCAAGCTCCAGTATGACGAGCAGGATGCCGTGCGCGGCAGGGCGCTGCTTCAGCGCCACGGCCGGCGCGTGCTCATCCAGAATCCGCCCGCGAAGCCGCTGACCACCGAGGAGATGGATCACGTTTATGCGCTGCCCTATATGCGCACCTACCACCCGTCCTACGAGGCACTCGGCGGTGTTCCGGCCATTCAGGAGGTTCAGTTTTCTATCATTCACAACCGAGGCTGCTTCGGTGCGTGCAATTTCTGCGCACTTGCGTTCCATCAGGGACGCTACATTCAGGTGCGCAGCCACGAGAGCGTCATCGAGGAAGCGAAAAAAATCACCCAGATGCCCGGCTTCAAGGGCTATATCCATGATGTCGGCGGTCCGACGGCGAATTTCCGCTTCCCTGCCTGCAAAAAGCAGGACACGCACGGCTGCTGCAAGGACAAGCGCTGCCTGTTCCCATCTGCGTGCAGCAACATTGAGGCCGACCACACGGATTACCTCAACCTGCTGCGCGAGCTGCGCCGGATCGAGGGTATCAAGAAGGTTTTCGTCCGCTCGGGTCTGCGCTACGACTATATGATGGCGGACAGGAACGATGCCTTCTTCAAGGAACTGGTCGAGCATCACATTTCGGGCCAGCTCAAGGTCGCGCCTGAGCACATGAGCGACAATGCACTCTATTATATGGGCAAGCCGTCGTTCAACGTCTACGAGCAGTTCCGTGAGCGCTATGCACGCATCAACCAGAAGCTCGGCCGCAAGCAGTATCTTGTGCCGTATCTGATGAGCTCGCATCCCGGCGCGACGCTCGACGACGCGATCATGCTCGCGCAGTACCTCAACCGCATCGGCTATATGCCCGAGCAGGTGCAGGACTTCTACCCCACCCCCGGCACGCTGTCCACCGCGATGTATTATACCGGCATCGACCCTCGCACGATGAAGCCGGTATATGTCGCGAAAACACCGGAGGAAAAGGCGATGCAGCGTGCGCTGCTGCAATGGCGCCGTCCGGACAAGCGTCCGATCATCCTTGCGGCGCTTAAAAAGGCAGGCCGCGAAGATCTGATCGGCTACGGAAAGGAATGTCTCATCCGCCCGAACCGCAGCGGCGAGCAGAACGTCGCTCCCAGAAGCAGCAAACCGGCGCACCGCCACGGCGTTTCGGCGGCACGGCCGGAAAAGCCGCGCCGCAGCGGCAAACCGGCAGCAAAGCCGGCATCCCGTGCGCCGCAGCCGAAAAAAGGCTGGGCAAAGCCGAAGAAGAAAAAGTAACCGGGAACATTCCGGGAACCCGTCCGTCTAACCGGACAGAAAGGCGGTGGATACCATGAAGAAAAGTATGGTTACACTAATACTTGCGCTGCTGCTTGCGCTTTCACTGACCGGCTGCGGCAGCAGAGATACGGCAAAAGACGGCGAAAATGCAGGCATAGGCACACAGAGCACGGATGACGCTTCGACGCTCCCCGACACCGCGCAGGACCGTCCGGTGACGGACGCGCCGATGATGGTGATGGTGGATAACATGCTGTACCAGTCTGCGGGAGAGGTCAGCACGGTCGAGGGCCGCTGCGGCAACATGGACGGCGAGATCACCTCGCAGACAGCCAGTGGCACGGACGCACCGACCGAGAACGACCAGTCTAACTTCGGCACGGGCTACGGCTATCAGTTCGGGGACGGTACTGTTGAGGTGCTGATCGACGGCCAGTGGATCGTTTTCCGTCCGATCACGGACTCGGATGTCTGATCTCGCGGGCGAAAAAACAGTTTTTCGTGTGTAGTGCACAAAAACAGCAGTGCGCAGCGGTTCATAATTATATGCAGGACACAGTATTTTGTTTGACATATGCGGCATAATGCTTTATAATGTAAATGAACAAAGGAGTTCACTTCGCACGCGCGAGGTGTACTCCTTTTTGTTTTGCAACATTCTCAAAGATAAGGAGGGCTACCGCCCTATGGATGAAATCGACCTGAAACTGCTGCGCCTGCTGCAAAAAAACTCCCGCACTCCGATCAAGACCCTTGCAGGCGAAGTGCGGCTGTCCTCTCCGGCCGTCTCCGCGCGCATCGAGCGGCTGGAGAAGCAGGGCGTTATCCGAGCGTATACGCTCGACCTCGATCCGCTTCAGCTCGGCCACCACATTCTTGCCTATGTGCATCTGGATATGCAGCCGGCACAGAAAGCAGAGTTCTATCCGTTTATCGCGGCGATTCCCAACGTTCTGGAATGCAACTGCGTGACCGGCAACTATTCCATGCTCATCAAGGTCTCCTTCCCTTCGACGCAGGATCTTGACGGCTTTATCGGGAAGCTCCAACAGTTCGGCAAAACCGAAACGCAGATCGTGTTTTCTTCGCCGGTGCCGCCGCGCGCCATCGTCATCTGACCCCCTAACCTGTTCTCGGAAATTTCTGTTCTCTCCCCACCCATGGGACTGTCTCGCTGTCGGGACAGTCCCTTTTTAGCGTTTTTTGCCAAAACGCATGGCAGAGCGCTCCTTGCGATTTTCGTTGCACTGGGCGCAGTTTGGTGTTAAAATAGAAACTGATACATTATGTAATTACATACCCGGAATTAAGGAAGGTATCTTATGTGGATCGCAGATAACTGGAAAGACTACGCCGTGCTCGACTGCGGCGGCGGAGAAAAAATCGAACGATGGGGCAGCCAGATTTTGCAGCGTCCCGACCCGCAGGCCATTTGGGCACGCGACAAGGACTGCAAGGCATGGAACCGTCCGAACGCCATCTATCACCGCTCGAATGCAGGCGGCGGCAAGTGGGAAATCCGCAGGCTGCCCGAGCAGTGGGCCATTCATTACGGAGACCTCACGTTCCAGCTCAAGCCTATGAGCTTCAAGCACACGGGCCTGTTTCCTGAGCAGGCGGCAAACTGGGACTTTATTGACAGGCTGATCCGCGGCGCAGGACGCCCGATCAGCGTGCTCAACCTGTTCGCCTATACGGGCGGCGCAACGCTCGCAGCGGCAAACGCCGGTGCATCGGTCTGCCATGTCGATGCATCCAAGGGCATGGTGCAGTGGGCACGCGAAAACGCGGCATCTTCCGGTCTGGCTGACCGTCCGATCCGCTGGATCGTGGATGACTGCAAAAAGTTCGTGCAGCGAGAGATCCGGCGCGGCCGCAAATATGATGCTATCATTATGGATCCGCCGAGCTATGGCCGCGGTCCGTCCGGCGAGACATGGAAGATCGAGGAGGACGTTGCGGATTTCGTTGATCTTACCATGGGCGTGCTGAGCGACAAGCCGCTGTTCGTGCTCATTTCGAGCTATTCGACCGGTCTCGCTCCGTCGGTCATGAGCTATCTGCTGGGTATTACGGCAGGAAAGCGGGCCGCCGGTAAAATCGAGGCACAGGAGCTCGGCCTGCCGGTCGAGTCTACCGGTCTGGTGCTCCCCTGCGGTTCGTCGGCCCGTTTTATTGCGGAAGAGTAACAAAAAAGGATGAAAACTACTGAAATGGCTGAAATAATCAAAACCGAAGATCTTCGCTATGCCTATCCGGCGGAAGAGGGTCAGGAGCCGGTGCAGGTGCTGAAGGGCGTGAACCTCAGTATCCAGCGCGGCGAGTTCGTGGCGGTGCTGGGTCACAACGGCTCGGGCAAAAGCACGCTCGCCGGCTGCTTCAATGCGATCCGTCTGCCCACCGGCGGCGTGTGCTACGTCGACATGATGGACACGCGCGATGAAAACAACACCTATGAGGTGCGCAAAACGGTCTCCATGGTGTTTCAGAACCCGGATAACCAGATCGTTGCAACGGTCGTTGAAGAAGATGTCGCGTTCGCGCTCGAAAACATGGGCATCCCGCCTGCCGAAATCCGAAAGCGCGTAGATGACGCGCTCAAGGCCGTCGGCATGTATGAGTACCGCGCGCAGGCGCCGCACCGCCTGTCGGGCGGTCAGAAGCAGCGTGTCGCCATCGCAGGCGTGATCGCCATGATGCCGCGCTGCGTCGTGCTCGACGAACCGACTGCCATGCTCGACCCTCAGGGCCGCCGCGAGGTCATGAGCGTCGTGCGCGAGCTCAACCGTAAATACGGCATTACGGTCATCCTCATCACCCACCATATGGATGAAGCCGTACAGGCGCAGCGTGTCGTCGTCATGCATGAGGGAAACGTGCTGATGGACGGCAGACCGCGCGAGATCTTCACACAGGTGGACAAGCTGCGCGCCGCCTCGCTCACCGTACCGCAGACGATCGAGGTTCTGTATGACCTCAACAGACAGGACGGCGAGAGCCTGCCAATCGACGCGCTGAGCGTCAATGAATGCGCGGATATTCTGGAAACCTATTTGGCATAACTGCAATATAAGGAGAAATTCCATTGTCAACCATACTTGAAACACGGGGCCTGACGCATGTTTACGGCGCAGGCACCCCTTTTGAGCGTGTCGCGCTCGACCATGTCGATATTCAGATCAACAAGGGAGAGATCCTCGGCGTGATCGGTCACACCGGTTCGGGCAAGTCCACGCTTATTCAGCATTTGAACGGTCTGCTCCAGCCATCCGAGGGAGAAGTCCTGCTCGACGGCAAATCTATCTGGGATGCAAAGGGCAAATGTGCGCGCGAGACGCGATTTCGCGTCGGTCTGGTATTTCAGTATCCGGAATATCAGCTGTTCGAGGAGACGATTGCGAAGGACATCGCCTACGGCCCGACGAACATGAGCCTGCCGCAGGCAGAGATCGACGCGCGCGTGCGCGAGTCAATGGAGGCGGTAGGCCTCGCCCCTGAGCTTGCCGACCAGTCTCCGTTCGCGCTCTCCGGCGGTCAGAAGCGCCGCGTTGCCATCGCGGGCGTGATCGCCATGCGTCCGGATGTGCTCGTTCTCGACGAACCGACCGCCGGCCTCGATCCGGCAGGCCGCGATGAGATCTTCGAGCTTGTCCGCAATTACCATGCGCAGTCCGGCGCGACCATCCTCATCGTCTCGCACTCCATGGAGGATATTTCGCAGATCGCTGATCGCCTGCTCGTCATGGATCATGCAAGAGTTCTGTTCTGCGATACGCCGCGCGAGGTGTTCTCTCACGCCGACGAAATCGTTGCGGCGGGTCTCGATATCCCGATGATCACCAAGGTCATGATAGAGCTGAAAAAGCGCGGACATGATGTTGATACCTCGGTTTATACCGTTGCGCAGGCGATGGACGCGCTGCGCGCCTGCAGGAAGAAAGGGGGCGCTCACTGATGCTCAAGGACATTACCATCGGCCAGTTCTTTCCCGGAAACAGCGCCGTTCACCGGCTTGACCCGCGCGTCAAGATCGTGCTGACGGTTGCACTTATTGTGCTGCTGTTTCTTGCGCAGGGACCGGTCTCTTACGGCCTTATCATCCTGTTTCTCGCCCTTGTTATCGGAATTTCGCGTATTTCACCCAAAATGGTCGTGCGCGGACTCAAGCCCATTCTGCTCATCGTCATGTTCACGGCGGTGCTCAATCTGTTCTATACGCCGGGCGATTATGTCTGGCAGTGGAAATTTCTGCACATCAGCGTAGAGGGCATCCGCATGGCGGTATTCATGGTGCTGCGACTGATGCTGCTCATCATCGCGACCTCCATGCTCACCTACACCACCTCGCCCATCCAGCTGACCGACGGTCTCGAGCGACTGCTCGCCCCGCTCAAAAAGCTGCATGTGCCGGTGCATGAGCTTTCCATGATGATGTCGATCGCTCTGCGTTTTATTCCGACCTTGATTGAGGAGACCGAGAAGATCATCTCGGCGCAGAAGGCGCGCGGCGCGGACTTCGACTCCGGCAACCTCATTCAGCGCGCCAAGGCCATGATCCCCATTCTCGTGCCGCTGTTCATCTCGGCGTTCCGCCGCGCAGATGAGCTTGCGACCGCCATGGAGTGCCGCCTTTACCGCGGAGACGTCGGCCGTACCCGTATGCGTCAGCTGAAGATTGCGCGTGTGGACATCTGCTCCATGCTGCTCGTTGCCGTGCTGTTTGCGGCTGTGATCGCGCTGCGCAGACTGGGTCTGTAAATCACTTGTCAGGTATTTGATTGTATGAAAAACATTGCTCTGGTGCTGTCCTATGACGGCACAAACTACAACGGCTGGCAGATACAGAAAAACGGGCCGTCCATTCAGGAAAGCATGGAGACTGCACTCTTCCGTCTGCTCGGCGAGAAGGTGCATGTCTCCGGTGTCGGCCGCACCGACTCGGGTGTTCATGCAAGACGTTATGTCGCGAGCTTCAAGACCGAGCGCTGCACCATTCCGACAGACCGGCTTCCCTTTGCGCTCAACAGCTTTCTGCCGCCCGATATCGCGGTCTCAGGCGCAGCCGAAGTCCCGGAGGACTTTGACGCGCGTTTTGACTGCACTCGAAAGGAATACGCCTATTATATCTTTCCGTCCACGCTGCGCGATCCTTTTCATGCGCGATACGCGTACCGCTACAATTATCCGCTCGATGCAGAACGGATGCACGAGGGCGCACAGCGCTTTGTCGGCACGCACGATTTTGCATCTGTGCGCAGTCAGGGTACGCCGGTCAAAAGCACGGTCCGCACGATCTTCTGGTGTGACGTGGACAAGGTTGATGATCTCATCCGTATCCGCGTATGCGGCGACGGCTTTCTGTACAACATGGTTCGCGCCATTTCGGGCACCCTTGTCTATGTCGGCGGCGGCAAGCTGCGGCCTGACGACGTTGCCGATGTGCTTGCGTCCTGCGACCGCGAACAGGCCGGTCCGACGCTGCCTGCCTGCGGTCTGTTCATGAACCGGCTGTGGTATGACCACACGGGTGAACTCGACCGTTTTCGGCTTGGGGATTGAAAAATTTATTGACTATTCATATTTTACGCCTCGAAAAGCGATATAATGAGGAGGTGAACCTTGATGGGTGACACACCAAACGAAAAAATGTCCAGAGTAAGAAATCTCATCCGCTTTCCGGCAACGGGCAGAGACCGCCGTATCCGCTTGGAAGAGAGCCGCGATCCGCGCATTCGCTTTGTCACGAAGCTGCGTTTTGTCTGCGGCTGGCTGCTGGCAGTCGGCGCATTCTGCTTTGTACTGACCCATTATGGTCTGTTCGCGCCGTCAGCCATTCAGCGCACGGTGCAGTACGCGCTCGCCGGTGCGCGCCAGCATGAGGGCGACATCATGAACATAGAATTCGAAAACGATATTTTCAGCGATGGCGCGCTGTTCGAGTCCGGTCTCGCCTATGCAGACAGTGACGCGCTTTATCTTTCCCGCCCGGGCAGCATGACGACTTTTCAAGTGACGATCGGCTATTCCAATCCGGTCGTGGAGTCCTGCCAGACCAATGTTCTGGTCTATGACCGCGGCGGCAAGAATGCGGTTTTAACAGATGCGTCCTCGGTCAAGGCGGAGGTCGCGCTGAATTCCGCCATTCTGACCGGCAGCATCGGACGGACAGGTGATTTTCTGCTCATCACTGACGAGCAGGGCTACCGCACCGCCGCTGCTGTTTATTCCACCAAGGGCGAGGAGCTGTTCAAATTCAGCTCGTCCGAGCTGTATATCGTCTCGGGCGGCCTCTCCCCCGACGGGAAAACGGTCGCCGTGCTCGCCTTCGAGCAGCGGGATGCATCGCTTATCAGCCATGTCCGCTTTTATGATGTATCGAGCGGCAAGCAGATCTCGGATACCGAGCTGGAGAACGCGCTCGGCATAGAGCTGTGCTATCTCGATAACGGGTCGGCAGCCGTGCTGTGCGACGACGGTCTGTATCTGGTCACGCGCCGCGGCAGCAGTGAGCACGCGCTGACCGTCGGCACGAGCGACCTGATCTCGGTCGCGACGCGCGACAACGCGATGGTGCTTGCGATCCGTTCGTACTCGGGCGGCGCACGCAGCGATCTATATACGGTGCGCGGCGGTTCGGTCTACGGCCCGGAGCCGCTCGACGAGGAGCCGAGCGCGCTGGCGGTCTCCGCCGCCGGTGAGGCGGTGCTGACAAGCACCGGCGTCACGGTGTATGACACGCAGTTCCATGCGCTCTGGCACAACGATGAGGCCATCGGTGCACGCCGCATACTGCTCACCGATGACGGTACAGTATTCGTTCTTTACAACAGCAACGCCCGCATATTCACTGCCCGCTCCGCGCAGTCCAGGGAGGTAACAGCCGATGCAGCCGCAGCAGATTCCTGATGTGCTTCTCAGCCTGCTTAACGTGCCCGATCTCGTGATCCTCGCGGTCGTGCTCGTCAATCTGATCCTTGGTCTCCGACGCGGCGCACTCGCCTCGCTCGCAGGTCTTGTGGGCCGCTGCATCGCAATGGCCGGATCGTACTTTCTCGCCCGTCAGCTGGCGCCATCTGCTGCGAAATGGCTTGCAGAGCCGATTGTGCGCAGTGTTTTTGAGCATAAGCTCAAGCAGTCGGGCGTGCCGGACGCGCTGGTGGACAGCGTACAGACGGCGCTCTGCACTGCGGTGCAGAGCATGGCTGAGAGTATTTCCTATCTTGTGCTGATCGCAGTGTTTTCCGTCCTGCTCAGTATTCTGATATCGCTTGCGGTCAGGGCGCTCCGTCTGCTCAGCCGAGTCACCCCTCTCGGTATGCTCGATGCACTGGCCGGTGGCGCGATTGGACTTGCGACCGGTCTGCTGCTCGTCGTGCTCGTACTGCTCGGTGCACACTGGTTCTATCCGGTGACCTTTACCGAGCTGGGATATCTTTCACCCGAACGTATCGAAAATACGTTTCTGTTAGCTAAAATTATCGCGTTCCTGCCGTTTACTGCGGCATGAATCGTCAGAATCTGTAATTCCATTGCAGAATGAAGGAGTTTAACCAATTATGAACATGCCAATGTGCTCGCGGTGCAAGAAAAACATCGCAGTGGTGTTCATCACCAAAATCGAAGGCCCGGATAAGACCACGCAGGAGGGCCTGTGCCTCAAGTGCGCGCGCGAGCTGGGCGTCAAGCCGCTTGACAACATCATGGAACAGATGGGCATTACGGAGGACGATCTCGAGGCACTGTCCGGTGAGATCGGCTCGCTGTCCGATCTGAATGAGCTTGTGACGGCAGGGTCGGACGGCTCGGATGACGAAGCGCCGCACGAGACCGACCCCATGACCACATCCTCCTCCCCTGCCCGTCCGGCGCAGGAGAGCACGCAGAACAGCGACAAGCGCGGCCGCAGCCGCGACGACAAAAAACGCAAGTATCTTAACAATTACTGCGAAAACCTGACCCAGAAGGCCGCTGAGGGCCGCATTGACCATATCGTCGGACGCGACCGCGAAACCGACCGCGTCATTCAGATCCTCAACCGCCGCCAGAAGAACAATCCCTGCCTGATCGGTGAGCCGGGCGTCGGCAAGACTGCTGTCGCGGAGGGACTTGCCGTGCGTATCAACGAGGGCCGCATTCCTTTTAAGATGCGCAACAAGGAGGTCCATCTGCTCGACCTGACCGCACTGGTTGCGGGTACACAGTTCCGCGGCCAGTTCGAGAGCCGCATGAAGGGCCTGATCGACGAGGTCAAAAAGATCGGCAACATCATTCTCGTCATCGACGAGGTGCACAATATTGTCGGTGCTGGTGACTCTGAAGGCTCTATGAATGCTGCAAATATCCTCAAGCCGGCTCTCGCGCGCGGCGATATTCAGGTCATCGGCGCGACCACGCTCAAGGAATACCGCAAATACATCGAAAAGGATGCCGCTCTGGAACGCCGCTTTCAGCCGGTGTACATCGGGGAACCGTCTGTTTCCGAGACCACAGAAATTCTCAAGGGCATCCGTTCCTATTACGAAACCTTCCACGGTGTTACCGTGTCGGACGAGATGTGCCGCCGCGCCGCCGAGATGAGTGAGCGCTATATCACCGACCGCTTTCTGCCAGACAAGGCTATCGATCTGATCGACGAGGCCTGCTCGCGCCTCAATCTGGACTCTCCGCAGCTTTCCGAGATCCCTGAGCTTCAGAACGAGCTGGAGCGTCTTCAGGCGCAGCTTGACGAGCTTACGCAGTCCTCTGCGCGCAGCGAAGAGGAAGAAACCTATGCGAAGATCGCATCCTGCCGCTCGCGTATTCTCCAGGTCGAAGCACAGCTGCATGACCTGCTCTGCAAGCCTGCGCCTGCTGTTGACGAGCAGCTGCTGGCCGAGGTCATTGAGATCTGGACCGGCATTCCGGCCTCCAAGGTGGCGGCGCAGGAGTCCGCACGCCTGCGCGATATGGAAAACCGTCTCAAGTCTCACGTGATCGGTCAGGACGAAGCTGTTGATGCAGTCTGCGCGTCCATTCGCCGCAGCCGTGCGGGTATCAGCCCCAAGCGCAAGCCGGCATCCTTCCTGTTTGTCGGCCCGACCGGTGTCGGCAAGACCGAGCTGGTCAAGCAGCTCGCACTCGATCTGTTCGACTCTCCGGACGCGCTCGTGCGTCTTGATATGTCCGAGTATATGGAGAAGCATACGGTTTCTCGTCTGATCGGCTCTCCTCCGGGATATGTCGGCTACGATGAAGCAGGCCAGCTGACCGAAAAGATCCGCCGCCGCCCGTACTCGGTCGTTCTGTTCGATGAGATCGAGAAAGCACATCCGGATGTTCTTAATTCGCTGCTCCAGATCCTCGACGACGGCCGTCTGACCGATGCGCAGGGCCGCGTTGTCAGCTTCGAGAACACGGTCATTGTCATGACCTCGAATGCAGGTTCTCAGTCGAGCAGCACGCCTGCCGGCTTTGGACGCACGGTCTCTCAGATGAGCAGGGACCGCGTGATGAAGGCGCTCGAGGAGATCATGCGCCCCGAGTTTCTCAACCGCATCGACGAGATCATTGCGTTCAACCAGCTCACCGAGGACAATTTCCGCCTTATTGCTGAGATCATGCTGAACGAGCTCAAGGGCACCCTCGCAGACAAGGAAATCCGTCTGACATGGGATGACAGCCTGCTCGCGCTGCTCGTAGAAAAGTCCTATTCGGTCAAGTACGGCGCACGCAATCTGCGTCGGCTGATCGAAAAGGAAATCGAGAACCCGCTTGCAAACGCTATCGTTACGGGTGATAAGCCGCTTCTCGGCGCACATCTTTCCGCTGAGGACGGCAGAGTAAAGTTGGATACGATTTAAGCTGGAACTGTTGAAACGCGATACTGTTCGACATCAAAAGCCGCCCACAGGGCGGCTTTTGATTTTGCGCAGATTATGCAAATTTGAACCAGAATTTCGGACCGGCATCTGTGTTTTCTGCGCCGCAGGTGTATCCGTGCAAATCGAACACGGTTTTTGCAATCGAGAGACCGAAACCGTCGCCCTTTGTGCTGCGCGAGGGGTCAGCCTGATAATATGCCTCCCACAGCCGGGGCAAGGCATGATCCGGGATGGCGTCGCCGGTGTTGCCTACAGAAAGCATACCGTTCGCGATGCGGACCGTGATGCAGCCGCCCTCGGGTGTGTGCTGCACGGCGTTCTCGAGCAGCGCGTCCAGTGCCCGTGCAAGCAGCGCGCGGTCTGCATTGACCGTGTATTCGTTGTCGGATGCAAATTCTGTGTGCAGTCTGCCGTCTGCCGGGAGCGCGGCGGTAAGCCTTTCCTGTGCGAGGGCAGCAAGCGGGAATTCTTCTCGACGCAGCGCTTGCACGCCGGTCTCAAGCCGCGACAGCTCAAGCATTTTGCGTACACTGCCGTCCATGCGCTGCGCCTGCGTCTGGATGACATCAAGATAATGCGCCTGCTTTTCCGGAGCAAGGTTGTCCCCTAACAGCTCTGCCGCCGCCGAGAGCACGGAGAGCGGCGTTTTCAGCTCGTGGGCGAGCGCCGCAGTCGTCTCGCGGCGAACCTGCTCCACGCGCTCCTGTCGGCGCCAGACGCGCAGCAAGGCAAACGAGAGGATGACTGCACAGAGCATCGCCAGAGTAAAGCTCATCGCGCCGGCGGGCACCAGAATCGGCAGGCACGCTTTCAGCGGGTAGCCCTCCGCGGCATAGGACATTAACACATAGCTGCCGTCGACGAAATCGCAATACTTCATCGTCCGCTGGAATTTGCGAACCAGCCACGGACGCACGATCTCTTCGCTGCTGTTCGCGCCGCTTGGGTTCTCTGCCCATTCGCGCAGCGCCAGCCGGGCCGGAGAAGTCAGGGAGGCAGCCAGCTGCTTTGCAGTCAAATCATTCGGTCCCGGGCAGCTGACACTCGCCCATCTCATCGTTTTCAGCGGGAGATTTTTCGCCCTGCTTTCGTCATACACACACTCGACCGTGTTGACCTCGCCCGTCGGTTCCCACGAGCCGTTGACCTCCTTTGTCGGGCGCACAGTAACAGACTTTAGATATGCCTGGTCTCCGTCCACCCATGCCTCAAAGGTCATTTCCGGAAAAGGAGCACTTCTTAATTCCTCAGTCATCGCAGATCCAACCAGAACCGCTTCGCACACCTTCTGCGGCTGGTCTCCCATATCCACATCATAATCCATATCCCCATCTCGCAGCGTCAGCCACCAACGATTGCCTTGCAGCACAGCGCCGTTTTTATCGGTAATCGCGGTTTCCACGATCTGTACATTTGGGGGATCTTTGCTGTCAATTCGAAAGCACTGCCAGCGCAGCGCCCTGCGGAGCTGTGCAGTATCATCAGTACCGAGCTCCTTGGAATCCAGCAGATATTTTCCGAAATTTCCATCAAAAAAATCCGCCTTGTTTTCCATCTCCGACAGCATCAGCTGTGCGCGCTGCTGTCCCAGAAGCAAGGTAAATGCCCCCATCAGCACAAGCCAGAATGCGAGAAAACCCGTTCCGACCCGCACAAAAAAGCTGCCAAAGGTTTTACGTTTTGTTTTCATCTCCGTCCACCTCCAGTTTATAGCCGCGCTTTACTACGGTCCTGATGCAGTCCGCGTGCGGCCCCAGTGCCCGGCGCAGCTTTTTGATATGGCTGTCAACCACGCGGTCCGAACCGTCAAAATCCCAGCCCCACGCAAGGTTCAGCAGTTCGTCCCGGGTCAGCACGCGGTTTTTTCGCTCCATCAGTGCCCGGAGCAAAGCAAATTCCTTGGGCGGCAGGTCGATGCGCTGACCGTCCGCTGTTACCGTTCCCCTCGCGGGGTCGAGCACGAGCGCACCGGCCCTCAGCACCTCTGCCGCTGTCATGCCGCGTGAGCGGCGCAGGAGTGCCTGTGCTTTGGCGTACAGCACAGCAAGCGAAAACGGCTTTACCACATAGTCGTCCGCACCCAGACCGTAGCCGTGCAGCTTGTCCTGCTCGTCCTCACGCGCGGTGACGAACAGGACAGGCGCGTCTCCCTGCTCTCGCGCCGCGCGGCACAGCGCGAAACCGTCTGTGCCCGGCAGCATGATGTCGAGCAGAAGCAGATCGAAGGGCTGCGTCTCGATCAGGTGAAGCGCCGTATTGCCGTCCGGTGCGGAAATCACAGTCAGCTCGCCGCCGCTCTTCGCCGTGAAATAATCGCACAGCACCTCGCGCATATCCCGTTCGTCCTCCGCCAGTAAAATAGTTGCTTTCATACGCTCTCCCCTCCTTTGATTACAGTATAACACAGCCGTATGCCCTTTTGATGACCTGCTGAAAATGCTGCGAAAAAACTTTCTTAAAAAATTTGAAAAATTATGTTGACATACGTCCTGTGAATTGATATAATAAACAAGCGTCAGAGAGAGACCCGCGGGTGTAGTTCAATGGTAGAATGTCAGCCTTCCAAGCTGAACACGTGGGTTCGATTCCCATCACCCGCTCCACTTTTTGATGTGCCGGGTTGCCGGAATTGACATGCGCCAGTAGCTCAGCCGGATAGAGCAACTGCCTTCTAAGCAGTAGGCCGGGGGTTCGAATCCCTCCTGGCG
>ENA-OUNS01000640-OUNS01000640.1-human-gut-metagenome-genome-assembly--contig:-NODE-640-length-27504-cov-5.677802_pt1 | contig 27504 bp, 18 predicted proteins | sample MGYA00243237_ERZ505104 | MGnify/ENA primary metagenome ERZ505104 (study PRJEB26097, sample SAMN02711295) | human gut metagenome | biome: Gut microbiome | host: Homo sapiens | place: Denmark: Copenhagen...
GCAATTCGCGCTCTGCAGCACTGCCTTTTTTGCATTATTTTCGGGGATTGCTATAGAAAACTCTGCTCTTACGCCGCCCTGCTGTATTTCGTAATCAGCAGCTCCACGCTCAGCAGATCGGAAATTTTTCCCGTCTTCACGTCCTCTTCCATCTGCACGCAGTCATTGACCGCCGCTTTTAATTCCTCCGCCGCATACTGGCGCGACATGGGAATATAGTTCCGCACAACGAAGCTCTGCAGTCCCGTCCGTTTTGCGATCGTCGCCTGATCGCAGTGCTCTGCCAGCAGCTCTTTGACCTGCAGCAGCAGATTGAACTGGCGTGCCAGCAGAAAGAGAATCCGCATCGGCGGCTCCTTTAAAGCCAGCAGATCCTGATACAGATCGAGCGCTTTCCGCTGCTTCTTCTCCGTTACCGCGCGGATCATCTCGAAAATCCGGTTCGTAATCTGCGTTGTGCAGACTGCCTCGATATCCGCCCGCGTGATCACATCTCTTCCCATCGTATAGCTGAGCAGTTTTTCCAGCTCCTGCGAGATATTTCCCATATCCGTGCCCGTCTTTTCCAGAAAATCTTCCATATCCTGGCGCGTGATCTTTTTTCCCTCTTTTTTCATCATGCCGAGTACCCAGGTCATCAGCGTCTTTTCGTCCTGACGAGCAAATTCCACTGCCCTTCCCTGCTTCTGCACCGCCTTGTACATACGGTTCCGCTTATCGACTTCCTCCTCCACGAAGATCAACACCAGATAATCCGGCAGGGATCCCATGTAGTCTGCCAGCGCGTCGGCTTTGTTTTTGAAAAATCCTGTATTTTCCAGCAGAATCACACGGCGGTCCGCAAAAAACGGCATCGTCTCCGCAAGGTCAATCACTTTGGGAATCTCGGTTCCTTTTCCCTCAAAGCGGGAGAAATTCATTGTGTCGTCCTCCGGCAGCAGTGCGTTTTTCAGCTTGTTTTTATACTGATGCTTCAGATAGGCTTCTTCTCCGTAGAGCAGGTAGGCCTGCTTAAAATTCTGCGTTTTGATATCTTCTAAAATGCTTTTCATTCCATCCTCTTTCTTTCGTTCCGGCCAAAGCACGTTTGCGCAGTGCCGCAGCAGCCGGAGCTTTTGACCATTCAGGAGACGGGAAATTCCACATCCGACCGGTATCCGTGAACCGCCAGGCGGTCACGCTTCAGCTGTACTGTCACGGCTCCATCCACCGGTGTTCCGTAGATATGGCTTTTGCAGGCACGAAGCCGCTCCAGCAGCTCCCGGTGCGGATGGCCGTACCGTCCCGGCCACGCGCAGGAAATCAGGCTGATCTGCGGCTGTATGCGGTTCAGAAATGCCTCGCTCGTTGAATTTCTCGAGCCGTGGTGCGCCACCTTTAAAATCTGGCACCGCTCTGCCGCCCCCAGGACCTCTTCTTCTCCGCTTCCCTCCAGATCTCCCGTCAGAAGTGCGCGGCAGGCACCGCAGGAAAGCTGTAATACAACACTTCCGGCGTTTTCCTCTCCCGTATAGTCTTCGCCCGCTCCCGGATGAAGTACCGATACGGTGAGTTCTCCTGCACGGATCTCGTCTCCCTTTTTTAGATATTCTACCATAATTCCCGCTTTTTGTGCGGCTAAAATAAAAGGATTTTCTTTTTCGCTTTCTTTCATCCACACAGGCAGGAACAGATGGCGGATGCGAAGCGCCGTTTTCTGCTCCCCGATCAGCTCCAGCAGTTCGAGGATTCCGTTCGTGTGATCTGCGTCCGGGTGCGTGACAACAACGGCATCAAGAGCGGCAATGCCGCGCTGTTTCAGATACGGGAGAATCCTTTTTTCCCCGATCGCAGACGCACTGCTGCTCCCGCCGTCATTCAGCATCAGAAAACGGCCGCTCTCCACCACCAGCGCATCGCCCTGGCCGACGTCCAGCGCTGTAATGGAAAACGTTTCCCGGGGACGGTAAAAAAGCAGAACACAGGCAAAAAACATGGTAATACCAAAGAGCATCCGCTCCCGCCTTCGTGCCTGCGCACCTTTTCGTTTTGCCCCATCCGGATTCATCTCCCGTTTTCGTTTTCGCACATACAGTATCACCAGCAGACCGGTCAGAATGATTCCATATCCTGCCATCTGCCATTTTTCCGGCTGACCGCAGATCCACACATTTCCCGGAATCTGTGCGACCGCCGCTGTCATCTGCCGCAGAAGTGTGAGCAGGAACCGCGCCGGAAGCAGAACAACACTTCCCGCTTTCACGCTTGCCAGTCCCGCCAGAAGCCCCGCAGCACCCGGCAGCAGCACCGCCGTCATGACAGCTCCTGCAAACAGATTCGGCAGAAACGCAAAGAGCGGAATCTCATAAAAATACCACGCCTGCAGCGGGATCATGACAAGCTGCAGGGAAAGGTACACCATCGCAGCCTCTTTTCCTTTCGCCGCAAGCTTTTCCAGCCCTGTTTTTTCCCCGCGTCTCTTCCGTTCCGCCTTCTCCCCCGCCAGAACCGGATAAACCCCGGAAATGGCTGTTACTGCTCCAAACGAAAGCCAGAACCCGCTCTGCTCCAGATACAAGGGGTTTTCTGCCAGCATCAGAATTGCCGCAAGAGAGAGCGCACTTAAGGAATCATACGTCCTTCCCACTGCGACAGCTCCCATCCGCACTGCAAACATCACCACTGCACGCACGGTCGCCGTTCCGCTGCCGGTAAACATGCCATACAGCACCATACCGGCGGCCGCTGCCAGAGACGCGGGAGTTTTCGGCAGATGCAGCGCCATCAGCAGCCGTCGGAGTGCCATGCCGAGCAGCATCAGATGCATGCCGGAAACGGAAATCAGGTGCAGCAGACCGCTCTGCTGATACGCCAGATACGTCTCCTCCGTGAGTTCCGACCGTTCCCCGAGCAGCATCGCAGAAAGCACACCTGCCTCCTCCTCCGGCATCATTTCTTTTAAAACGGCACAGCACCGCTCCCGCTCCAGCCGGAGCGCTTCGCCGAGATTCCACCGCCCGACATCCACAACTTCCTCCCGCTCCGAAATCATGTAGAACGCACAGCCTTTTCCCTCATAATATGTTTTCTCATCAAACATCCCCGGATTGCGCGGGCTTTCCGGCTTTTTTACAGTTCCGTACACCCGCACAGCGGCTCCGACCGGCAGATCTCCCCGCTTTGCGAGCAGATAAATTTTCCCTTTGCTTCCCTCCCCGCGCAGCACATACCCGTTGTTGCTGCTCTTTTTCTCATACGTTTCAATTGTCCCTGCAATCCACACCTTCCTGCCCTGCTGCGCTTTGTTTTCGTATTTGGGATCAGAAAAAGGCGTGCCAAGAGGCACGCCCGCAATCCGCAGCAACACAAGCACCAGCATGAATCCAAGACACGCCAGGCACATGGGCCGTTTTCTCATGTATCTTTTTCCTCCAGATAAGACAGGTCTTCCTCGTAGAACTGATTGAGTTTCATCGTTTCACGGAAGGTTACATCGCTCTCTCCGTTGATGGAAAACTGCACCTTATCCACCTTACAGTTCGCCGTGATGGAATCCACCACCGCATAAATCGGAATCTGCTCCGCCACACTCGAAAGCGCAGAATCCTTAAAAGATTTGTCAAAATTCACATAGGCAATCCGATCGGATGTCGTGACACTTAAGACATTCATCGTATCCGGCAGCACCGCATAGTGGCCGTCTTCTTTCGGTCCCTTCATCAGCTGCTCCACCACGACACGCTCCAGCGGAATGTTCGTGCTGTACGGCACCCGCCGCGTCTCCTTCACAAGATGATCGCCTGCTTCATTTGCAAAATACAGTGTCAGCGTCGCATACTGATACTGATAAATTTCCCTTCCGGAATTTTCCAGAAAGCTGTCCGCCGTCATCGTTCCGATCTCGCGTCCTTTGGAATCCTTTAACGGATCCCCGTCGATCAGAAGCGTCACGCGCTCCACCTCCGGAACCTGCACAAAGGTACGCACCAGTCCTGCACGCACCAAAACCTCCTGCGGCCGCGCAAGCTCTCCGTACTCTCCGCTTAAGTTCAGCGTAAGGAGCCCGTTCTCCAGCGTATACGTCTTGATGGAAGTCCCATTGGAAAGAAGTGCCTGGTTTCCGTCCTTGGCAGGTTTCTCCTGCAGCGCGTCAACCAGCTCCTTGATCAGTTTCTGATCCGTTCCTTCTTTTGGTTCATACGGCTCCTGCACCAGTGTTGTGCCGGTTTTGTCCAGGCAGTACAGGTGATACGCCGACTCCTTCTGGCTCTTCTGCCACTGTCCGCAGCCGCTAAGAAGCAGCACGCCGGCCAGCAGTACGCCAAGTATCCGTTTCATGTGCGCCACCTCCTACATCACGTAATTCAGAGGAATCCGCACGGAAAATGTCGTTCCCTCGTTTTCTTTGCTGTATACACGGATCGCTCCCCGGTGCATGACAATCGCGCTCCGCGCAATCGCAAGGCCAAGGCCGGTTCCGCCGATTTCCCGCGAGTGGGACTTGTCCACGCGGTAGAAACGCTCGAAGATATGCGCAATCGACTCCTCCGGGATGCCGATGCCGGAGTCTGCCACCGTCACGTAGAAATATTTGTGATCCGCATTTAAGGATACACGCACCCATCCATTCTCGTTGTTGTACTTGATGCCGTTTTCGATCAGGTTCGAGAACGCCAGCGAGAGCTTCGTCGCATCCACCTCCGCATTGACCGGGCGAAAGCTGTCGAGAATGAGCTCCACATTTTTCTGTGCGGCAATCGGACGAAGCCGCTTCAGCAGCTGCTCTAACAGCTCGTTGATATTGACCTGGGTGATATTGAGGTCTGCCACCTTTTTATCCATCTTGACCAGCGACAAAAGGTCGGTAATAATCTGGTTTTCGCGGTCGATCTCCGAGGTAATATCCTGCATGAACTCCTGATAAAGTTCCACCGGAACGCCCTCCTGCCCGTTCAGCGAATCCGCCAGAACCTTCATGGACGCAAGCGGCGTCTTTAACTCATGCGAGACGTTCGAAACAAATTCCTGGCGGGAATCGTCGAGCGTGCGGACGCGGGTCAGCATCTTGTTGAATGCGTCCGTGATCAGCTCTGTCTCGAGGTAATCCGGAACAGAAATGCTTTCGTCGAGATAGCCGTCGGTGATGTCCTCGATGGAACGGGTGACCTTCTGGAACGGCTTCATCAGAATGCCCGCGAGCAGATAGCCAAAAACCAGCACGAGAAGCGCAATGATCGAAAGAATCGTCATTCCCTTCGTCTCCAGAATTTTCATATTCGCACGGATCTCATCCGTCGAAATGCTGACGAGCATAACGCCGAGCGTCTCCTTCGTCTCGGTATTCTGAATCCGCACCGTCATTTCCAGATAGCTGTTTTTCCGGTCGTACTGGCTCGTCTCCTTGCCCTGAAAGCTCTGGATGACCTCCTGCGAGATAATCGTCTTTCCGCGGTCCATATCGTACGTATCTTTGATGACGCGGAAATCCTGGTCAATAATCAGGATTCTGCCGCCGTAGATATTCGTCAGCATACTGAGCTGTCCGTTGATGACATCCGATCCAGGATCTTCCATGTAATTCTGCTGGATGAGCTGGTTGCAGATAATATCGCACTGATTTTTTACGGTAATGCTGCGCACCGATACCGCACGGTCCTCATAGCTGTTTACGATGCTCTTCTCAAGGATCACACACGGTACAATGCCGATGATCACAAGAATCACCGTGATGCGGAAGCGCAGACTCCGCAGAAACTTCCATTTTTCTTTGATTTTAAGCCTGGAAATAGTAACCAACTCCCCACTTTGTGTGAACATACTTCGGTTCACTTGGATTTTTCTCGATCTTTTCGCGCAGACGGCGGATATGTACATCTACGGTGCGCACATCGCCCGGGTACTCATAGCCCCAGACAATGTTCAGCAGGTTCTCTCTGCTGTACACCTTGTTCGGATTGAAGACGAGAAGCTCGAGCACATCGAACTCCTTCGCAGTCAGATTGATCTCGCGGTCTCCGATGAAGACTCTTCTGCCCTCGCAGTCGATCCGCAGGTCTTTCACCTGTACGACTTTTGCTTTCTCTTCTTTTGGCTCCTGGCGGGCCGCACGGCGCATGATGGCCTTGATGCGTGCTTTTACTTCCAGAATGTTGAACGGCTTTGTGATGTAATCATCTGCGCCGTATTCCAGTCCCAGGATTTTGTCCATGTCCTCGCCCTTTGCGGTCAGCATGACGATCGGAACGTTGGAAAATTCACGGATCTGCTGGCAGACGGACAATCCGTCCAGCTTTGGCAGCATCAGATCCAGAAGGATCATATCGTATTCTTTTTCTTTTGCCATGGAGAGTGCTTCCTCGCCGTCGTATGCGCAGTCAACCTCCATGCCGTCCTGCTCCAGGCTGAAGCGGATTCCTTTTACGATCAGTTTTTCATCATCAACTACAAGAACTTTCTTTGCCATTTCTTCTCCTTCTTGTTCTAAACCTCGATAGAACCCCTTATCTTTTCAAACATCTTTTCCTTGATGCCCTCAATGTTCATAATCTCCTCAACCGAACCAAACGGGCCGTTTGCTTCGCGGTAGGCGATGATGGCATCCGCACGGCTCTCTCCGATGCCGGAGAGTGTCATCAGTTCTTCTTTTCCGGCCGTGTTCAGGTTGACTTTGCCGGAACCGGAAGCCTGCTCCGTGCCGCCCGTATTCTGCTGCGGCGTTTCCGTGATTTCCATGTTTTCTGCCTCCTCGCGCGTCCAGACGGTGATCTGCTCTCCGTCTTCGATTTTCCGTGCAAGATTGAGGATTTTTTCTTCAGCATCCGGCAGAAATCCGCCTGCCGCTTCCACAGCCTGCACTACGCGGCTTCCGCCCGGCAGCGTGTAGACACCGGGGGAAGCGACCGCACCGCAGATATAAACCTGCACCGTTTCTTCCGGTGCTGCCTCCTGTGCCTCACGTTTTTCCGGAATGCCTGTAGTTTCTCCGGCGCTTTTTTCGGAAACCGTCTGCTCCTCATCCACTTCCTTCTGATTCCCGAAAACGGTTTCCGCCGTGCTCCCGTCTGTGCTATCTGACAGTTTGTATTCTGTATCCCTGTGGTTGCATCCGCAGAGCAAAAAAACCAGCATCGCCGCCAGTATTTTTGCATGTTTTCTGCCTCTGTTCTGCTGTTTTTTCAATTTCATGCTGTGTACTCCCTTCCGCTTCGCATCTGACGCGCAAGGGTCCCTTGTGTACGCATAACTACGTTTCTATTGTATCGAAGAAACCATAAAAATACAAGTAGAAATCTTAATCGTTATTCCCACTGAAACACTACAATTCCCACAACTGCCACTGCCATGCCAAGCAGCTTGCGCACGGTGAAATCCGTTTTTTCCATACCGAAAAGGCCGAACAGTTCAATCAGCCACGCCGCTGCGAGCTGGGAAATGACGATCAGCATCGCCGCCTTCGCCGGGCCGAGCCCTGCCATACTCCAGATAACCGTGATCGTGATAAACGCGCCAATTGCCCCGCCGAGCAGCAGATACCACGGCTTTACGCGGAACAGATCCCCGATGGGCTCCCTCCCGGTGATGTACCATGCCGCAAGACAGACGGCAAACGCACTAATCTGCACCCAGCCGGCCGCCAGCCATGTACTCGTCTGTTTCGTCACCTCTGTGTTGAAAACGCCCTGAATACTCATCAGTGCGCCGGAAAGCAGCGCTGTTAAAATTCCCGCCATTGATTCTTCCTCCTGCTGTTTTTTTATGTACTCTCGGAGTCTTTCTGCGCTTGATTTTACGAGAAGATTTTTTGTCAGTTGTGCCCAAATTTCTGAGGCGTACGCGGTGCGTACGTTGATGAAATTTGGGTGCAGCTGGCGGAAAATCGGCCGTAAAAGCAAGTGCAGAAAGGCCCCGAGAGTACATTTTATACTATTCCTTTTTTCCCCGTTTTTATACAGAATTCAGGGACAGCAGGAAAACAGCCGCCCGGTCTCCTGCATAGGAAACCAGACGGCTGTCTATTTCACATTACTGTAATGCTTTCTCCAGTTTTTCAATCATCTCATCGATGTCATCTTTCGTAATCACAAGCGGCGGTACCATACGAAGAACGTCGCTTCCGGCGGAAATCACAAGAAGTCCGTTCTCAATCGCGCGGTTAATGACTTCTCCGACCGGACGGCCCGTTACGACAAGGCCCTGCATAAAGCCTTTTCCACGGCGTGCTGCGAGGCAGTCATATTTTTCCACCAGTTCGTCCAGCTTTTTCTCCAGATACGGAGCCGTCTCTGCTACATGCTCTACGACATGCTGTTTCTCATAGCATTCAAATACAGCATTGACAGCCGCGCAGGCCAGCGGGTTTCCGCCGTATGTCGTTCCGTGGTCTCCCGGAACGAGCGAATGCTCTGCCGTCTTTTTATTCAGCACGAAGGCGCCGACCGGAACGCCGCAGCCAAGTGCTTTTGCACACGTCATGACATCCGGCTGTACGCCGTAATCCTGCCATGCGAACAGTTTTCCCGTTCTTCCCATACCGCACTGGATCTCGTCGAGAATCAGCAGGATGTCGTGCTCGTCACACAGATCGCGCACGCCCTGTAAAAATTCTTTCGTTGCCGGATAGATACCGCCCTCGCCCTGTACAGTCTCCATGATGATCGCACATGTCTTGTCGGTAATCTGTGCCTTTACGCTCTCCAGATCATTAAAATCCGCAAATTTAATGCCGCCGATCAGCGGTTTGAACGGATCCTGATAATGCGTATTTCCTGTTACAGAAAGCGCTCCAAGGCTTCTTCCATGGAAGGAATGGTTCATCGCGATGATCTCATGATCGTTGCTGCCGTCTTTTAAGTAAGCGTATTTTCTCGCTACTTTGATGGCTCCCTCGATTGACTCCGTACCGCTGTTCGTAAAGAATACTTTATCCATGCCGGATGCCTTCGCCAGCTTTTCTGCCGCGGAGCCCATCGGAACATTGTAGAACAGGTTGGAAACATGGATGACTTTGTCCACCTGGTCTTTCACTGCTTTTTTATAATCGTCATTGCTGTAGCCGAGCGCATATACCGCGATACCTGCCGCAAAGTCCAGATATGCTTTTCCGTCGGTGTCATACAGATGAACGCCCTCGCCGTGGTCGATCACGAGCGGGAACCGGTTATAGGTGTGGAGCACGTACTGCTCGGTCTGTTCCATATACTCATTCGTCTTCATGATTGAATTTCTCCTTGTTTTCCCCTAAAATAGCCGTACCAATTCCTTTGTTCGTAAAGATCTCAAGCAGCAGGCAGTGCGGGATTCTTCCGTCCATGATGTGGACTCTCGATACGCCGTTCTCGATCGCATCAATGCAGCCCTGCAGTTTTGGAATCATGCCGCCGCCGACATTTCCGTTTGTGATGAGATCTCTTGCTTCCTGTACGTGGAGCTCGGAAATCAGGCTCTCCGGATCCTTCGGATCTTTGTATACCCCCTCGATATCGGTCAGAAATGCCAGTTTTTCCGCATTTAACGCCTCTGCGATCGCGCAGGCTGCGTCGTCTGCATTGATGTTATAGGTATTGAAATCATCGTCCATGCCGACCGGGCAGACTACCGGCAGGAAATCGTTATCCAGAAGATCGTACAGCACTTTCGGATTTACATTTTTGATATTTCCAACGAAGCCGATGTCTTCTCCCTTGGACAGCTTCTTCTCTACATTTAAGAGTCCGCCGTCTTTTCCGCTGATGCCGACAGCATTAACTCCGAGTGACTGAATCATGGTGACAAGCTCTTTGTTGACCTTATTCAGCACCATCTCTGCCACTTCCATCGTATCGGCATCTGTTACACGAAGGCCGTTGACGAATTTCGGTTCCATGCCGACTTTTCCGACCCAGCGGCTGATTTCCTTTCCGCCGCCGTGTACGATGATCGGTTTGAAGCCGACCAGTTTCAGAAGAACTACGTCCTGAATGACGTTTCTCTTTAACTCTTCATCCACCATTGCGCTTCCGCCGTATTTGATGACAATGATTTTGCGGTTGAACCGCTGAATATAAGGAAGTGCCTCGATCAGCACATTTGCTTTGTCCAGATACATCTGATTTACCATGATTTTTTCTCCTCTTATGCTCTTTTCCCGTGCCTGTTCCAGATCCGATCAGGAACGATAATCTGCGTTGATTTTTACGTAATCGTAGGTCAGGTCGCAGCCCCATGCCGTTGCTGTCGCCTCTCCCATGTGGATGTCGGCGGTCGCAGTTACTTTCGGCTCGGAGAGGATCTTCGTTGCCTCCTCCTCGCTGTAGTCAACGGCAACACCTTTCGTGATAATCTGCAGTTTTCCGGCTGCGCTCTCAAAGTAGAGGTCTACATTTTCCGGATCGAATTTTGCTCCGGAGTAACCCATCGCGCAGAGGATTCTTCCCCAGTTGGCGTCATGGCCGAAGATTGCCGCTTTCGTCAGACTCGATGTGATGACGGATTTCGCCAGTGTCACGGCCTGCTCTTTGCTCTCGGCTCCCTGAATCGTCACTTCGAACAGTGCGGTTGCGCCCTCGCCGTCGCCTGCGATGTGCATCGCCTGTGTTTTATTGACTTCAAAGAGTGCTTCTTTGAAAATCTTGTAATCCTCGTTTTCTTCCGTAATTTCCGGGTTTCCGGCAAGACCGTTTGCCAGAAGGAGAACGGTATCGTTTGTGGAAGTATCGCCGTCTACGGAAACCATGTTGTAGGTGTCCGGTACGACTTCGCTCAGTGCTTTCTGCAGCATCTCTTTCGAAATATTTGCATCGGTTGCCACAAAGCTCAGCATGGTGCACATATTCGGATGGATCATTCCGGAGCCCTTGCACATGCTGCCGATCGTTACGGTTTTTCCGCCGATTTCGATCTGAACAGCAACTTCCTTCGGCTCGGTGTCGGTTGTCATGATCGCCTGTGCTGCTGTAGCTGCGGCTTCTCTTGTAGCTGCAAGCTGCGGTTTCAGCATTTCCACGCCGGCTGCGATCTTATCGATCGGGATCTGTTTTCCGATAACACCGGTCGATGCAACGAGAACGGAGTCCTCTGGAATGGAAAGTGCAGCTGATGCTGCCTCTGCGGTTTTTCTGCAGTAGCCATAGCCCTCCTCGCCGGTGCATGCATTGGCGATTCCGCTGTTGCAGACGATTGCCTGTGCGGTTGGATGGTTGTATACAATCTCCTGGTCCCATTTGACCGGAGCTGCTTTTACGATGTTTGTAGTAAAGGTTCCTGCTGCTACGCACGGTACCTCGCTGTAGACAAGTGCCATATCCTTTACGCCCTGTTTTTTAATTCCTGCTGCGCCGCCTGCTGCCTGAAAACCTTTTGCAGCAGTGATGCCTCCTTCAATCTTTTTCATTCTTTTATCCTCGCTTTTCGTAAATTCCGTCTGTTGTCTGCTTCTGTCTTTTTTACGGGAACATCGGCGGCATGCACAGGCCTTCGTTTTCCGGCAGGCCGAACATCAGGTTCATATTCTGTACCGCCTGTCCTGCTGCGCCTTTGACCAGGTTGTCCATCGCACCCATCATGATGATTCGTTTCGTTCTCGGATCGATCTTGAAGTTGACATCCACATAGTTGCTTCCCTCGACCCATTTCGTCTGCGGGCAGACATCCTTATCGAGAACACGTACAAACTGCTCGTTGGCATAATACTTATCGTAAACGGCTTTAACCTCTTCATAGGTCACATCTTTTTTCAGGGATGCGTATGCCGTTACGAGAATGCCGCGGTTCATCGGAACAAGATGCGGGGTGAAGTTCAGGGTGATCGGGTAGCCGGCTGCATAGGAAAGCTGCTCCTCGATCTCCGGTGTGTGGCGGTGGCCGGCAACGCCGTATGCCTTGATGTTTTCATTGACCTCACAGTAGAGGTTGTCCACTTTCGCTCCTCTTCCTGCTCCGGAAGTTCCGGATTTTGCATCGATGATGATGGTGTTGCCATCAATGAGATCTTCCTTTAATAAAGGATAAATCGAAAGAGTCGAGCAGGTCGGATAGCATCCCGGGTTTGCCACGATGCGCGCCTGTTTTACTTTCTCACGGTTGATCTCGCACAGTCCGTAAACCGCCTCGTCGATATACTGCGGGGATTTATGCTCGATCTTGTACCACTCTTCATACGTTTTTACATCTTTAATACGGAAATCGGCGCTCAGGTCGATGACCTTTACTTTCGAAAGAATTTCATCATTTACCAGGGAAGCACAGAGTCCCTGCGGAGTTGCTGTAAAAATGACGTCTACTTCCTTTGCAAGCTGCTCCATGTTGTCGTCCTTGCAGACATCGTCTACTAATTGAAACATATTCTGGTAAACCGACGCATATTTCTTATCGATATAGCTTCTGGAACCATACCATTTAATCTCCACATCTTTGTGTCCCAGGAGAATACGCACCAGCTCGCCTCCTGCATATCCTGTAGAACCGATAATTCCTGCTCTGATCATACCTTTTTCTCCTTTTTTCTTTCGCCCGTTTTCTTGTCTTGCCGGACATTTTTTCTTTTTTCTTTATGATAGCTCAATTATTTTCTTTTTTCAATGAAAAATCTTTGTTTTCTGCTGTCATATACCGTCGATTGCATAAGTATACACCTCAAATGTATATTATGCAAGTTTTTTTTGAATTTCTGAAAAAAAGCTTGCATAATCCTGTCGTATGATGTATATTTTAGTCATTGACGATGCACCGCGCATATAGGTGCACGAGAAATCCAAGGAGGATCTTACATTATGAAAGAAAAAGTTGTACTTGCCTATTCCGGCGGACTTGATACTACTGCCATTATTCCGTGGCTGAAAGAGACCTTTGACTACGAAGTAATCTGCTGCTGCATCGACTGCGGCCAGGGAAACGAGCTGGTTGGCCTCGATGAGAGAGCAAAACTTTCCGGCGCTTCCAAATTATATATCGAAAACGTTATCGACGAGTTCAGTGAAGACTTCATCATGCCGTGCGTAAAAGCAGGCGCTGTTTATGAGAACAAATACCTGCTCGGTACTTCCATGGCACGTCCGGTTATCGCAAAGAAACTCGTTGAGATCGCAAGAAAAGAAGGTGCTGTTGCCATCTGCCACGGCGCTACCGGTAAAGGAAATGACCAGATCCGTTTCGAGCTCGGCATCAAAGCCCTTGCTCCGGATATCAAAGTAATCGCTCCTTGGAGAATGACCGATGTATGGACCATGCAGTCCCGTGAAGACGAACTGGCTTACTGTAAAGCACACGGCATCGACCTTCCGTTTGATGCAAACCACAGCTACAGCCGTGACCGTAACCTGTGGCACATCAGCCATGAGGGACTTGAGCTTGAGGATCCGTCCAACGAGCCGAACTACGACGATCTTCTCGTACTGACCACTCCTCCGGAAAAAGCTCCGGACGAAGGCGAGTACGTAACCATGACCTTTGAGGCCGGCGTTCCGAAGACCTTAAACGGAAAAGAAATGAAAGTTTCTGAAATCATCACCGAGCTGAACAAGCTGGGCGGAAAACACGGCATCGGTATTGTTGATATCGTTGAGAACCGTGTTGTCGGCATGAAATCCCGCGGTGTTTATGAGACTCCTGGCGGAACCATCCTGATGGCTGCACATGAGCAGTTAGAGGAGCTGATTCTCGACCGTGAGACCCTGAAAACAAAGAAAGATCTCGGAAACCTGCTTGCTGAGGTTGTTTACGAAGGAAAATGGTACACTCCTCTGCGCGAGGCAATCCAGGCATTCGTTGATGTAACCCAGAAATACGTAACAGGCGAAGTAAAATTCAAACTGTACAAAGGCAACATCATCAAAGCCGGCGAGTCTTCTCCGTACAGCCTGTACAATGAGTCTCTTGCTTCCTTCACCACCGGCGATCTCTACGATCACCACGATGCAGACGGATTCATCACACTGTTCGGTCTGCCGCTGAAGGTTCGTGCGATGAAAATGCAGGAGCTGGAGAAAAACAACAACAAATAAGATCTGATCCTATGGATTCCCAAAAGAAAGCGGACTCGCTCCGCTTTCTTTTTTTGTATGCAAAAAGGACCCGCCCATTTCAGGCAGGTCCCTTTGTTGCCAGGCATATCAATAATTGGTCCAGTGGACCAATTTTGATTATTCGTAATATGCGTCGATTCCGTCCGCAATTCCCTGTGCCATCTTGTTTCGGTAATCCTCGGTTGCCATCAAACGGTCCTCGGAAGGATTGCTCATGAAGCCAAGCTCAATGATCGTGACCGGAATGGTACTCCAGTTGATGCCGCTCATGGAATCGGTGTAAATCACATCGCGGTTCTTCGCACCGGTGTCTTTGCAGAATGCTGCGATCATCTTCTGGGAGAGCTTCTGGCTCTTGCTGATCACATCACCGGAAAGATACGTATTTCTGCTGCTCGGTGCCATCGTGAGTGCTCCGTAAACCGACTGGTTCGAATCGCCGTTCGCGTGTACACGCACGAGAATGTCTGCTCCGTTCTGCGCGGCAAGTTTTGCACGCTCGGAGTTGCTGATATTGACGTCGTGCGTCTCGCGGATCATGTAAACATCGTAGCCGCGCTCCTCAAGGATATCGCGTACCTTTAAGGATACCGCAAGGTTCAGCTCATACTCATTGATGCCGGTTGCCACACCGCATGTTCCGGAAGCAACCTTCGCCTTATAGGTCGATGATCCCGGTCCGATCGGCTCTTTCTCGCTGTTTCCTCTTCTCTGGTGTCCTGCGTCGATTGCCACGCAGATATTTTTGCTGTTCCGGCGGACACCGTTTTTATCAACGTAATAGCCGTCGATGTAGGTATCCTTATAGATGCCTCCCCAGCTTCGGAAGTAATACGTTTTTCCGTCCACTTCCTGCCAGCCGTTCTTGTAAATACCGCCCCAGCTCCTGAAGTAATACGTTGCGCCTTTTATCGTTACCCACTGGCTCTTATACATGCCGCCCCAGCTCTGCAGGTAATACCAGTTATTATCATACCACAGCCATTCACTGTGCATCATTTTGCCGTCCTGCCTCAGATAATACCAGTTCTTGTCATACAGCAGCCAGCCTTCCCCTTTTGGGGTTCCGTTGCTGTCCATGTAATACCAGTCACTGCCCTTGGCCGCCCAGGCGTTCACGCGCATGCCGCCCCAGCTTTCAAAGTAATAATCAACGCCGTCAATCGTCTGCCAGCCGGTACTCATCACACCGTCTGCGTCTACATGGTACGTTCTTTTATCATGCACAAACCACTGATTCGTTCTGAGGCTTCCGTCCTCATTCAGATAGTACCATGTTCCGCCGACTTTTTTCCAGCCCTGGAATCCGGCTCCGCCCCAGCTCTCGAAGTAGTAGAGCGTTCCGTCAATCTTCTGCAGTCCGGTGCTCATCACACCGTTTTCATCTACATGGTATGTTCTCTTGTCGTGAACGAACCATTCATTCGTTTTGACGCTTCCGTCCTCGTTCAGATAGTACCATGCCCCGCCGACTTTTTTCCAGCCTTTGTATCCGGCTCCGCCCCAGCTCTCAAAATAATAGAGCTTTCCGTTGACCATCGAAAGACCCGTGCACATGATTTCGTCTGCATTCAGATAATATCTCCGGTTCAGATGGGTGATCCACTCGCTGGCGGCCATCGTGCCGTCCTCTTTTCTGTATTTCCAGCTTCCGTCCTCCTGTTTCACCCAGCCGGCAGGAAGTTTCTCTTCCGGCTCCTGTTCGTTGTCCTCACCTGGAATCGTAACAGCCGGCGTCTCGTTTTCCGAAGTACCGCTCTGCTCCTGCACTGCCGCTTCCTCATCCGAATTCTGCTCGGAATTTTCCGTCTCATCCTGCTGCCAGGTTACGGCCGTGCCGTCATTTTCTGCTGCGCTTACCCTTGCTGGAAGCGCCCAGCCTCCTGCCGCAACGGCCGCTGCGATCAGCAGTGCTGCGATTTTCTTTTTTGCCATCTGGTTTTCCTCCTTTTATCGCGCCATCTGGTAAATCTCATATACTTCCTGTGCGCCCAGCTTGCGGATGCGGGACAGTTTTACAGTGTCCTGCTGTGTTGCATCCATGGAAAGGGCACGCAGATCCTCATCCGACGGGTTCGGGATATCAAGCTCATGCAGGGAGGTCGGCATGCCGAGCGAATGGAAGAACGCTACTGTGCGCTCAATGCCTTCCGTTGCCCGTTTGTGATCGCTTCCCTCTGTGATGCCCCAGACTTTTTCTGCAAACCGTGCAAACCGCCAGAGAACCGTCTCCTCATCGTACTGGTATTTCGCCCAGGCACCCCAGACTGCCGCCAGGGATGCGCCGTGTGCTACATCGTATTTTGCACTTAACGCATGGCCGAATTTATGTACCGAAAAATCTTTGCCGCGTCCGCACTCCGTCAGTCCATTGTGTGACAGGCTTCCGCACCACATGATTTCCGCCATCGCATTGTAATCGGATGGGTTTTCCAGAACCTTCGGTCCGTTTTTGATTACGGTACGGAGGAGTCCCTCTGCGATCTCGTCCGTCATCTCGCACTGGCTCTCCGGAATGAAATAGCGCTCCATCGTGTGCATCATGATGTCGGTTACTCCGCAGGCAATCTGGTATTTCGGCAGGGTTGCTGCCAGCTCCGGATTCATGATGGCAAATTTGCAGCGGTTGAACGGCGTGTTGATGCCGGCCTTTTTGCCGATTGCCTCGTTTGTCAGAACTGCTGAATCGCTCATCTCGCTTCCGGCTGCCGGTATCGTCAGAACCGCTCCTACCGGGAGAGATTTTGTCAGCGGTACTTTTTTCGTCCAGATATCCCAGAGTGCCTCCGCCGGATTTGCAGCTCCATGCGCAACGGCTTTTGCGGTGTCAATCGAGCTTCCGCCGCCGACGGCAAGAATAAAGTCTGCCTGCATTTCCACTGCTTTTTTCACACCCTCCTCGGCAAGGGCAAGTCTCGGGTTTGGTTTTACGCCGCCAAGCTCTTCAAAGGCAAGGCCCTCTTTTGCAAGAGATGCTTCCACTCGGTCCAGAAGACCGCTCCGTTTTGCACTTCCGCCTCCGTAAACGACGAGCACCTTTGTGCCGCCCCATTTCTTTACCTCAGCGCCTGCCTGGTTTTCGGTCTCTTTTCCGAACACGACTTCCGTCGGGGTATACTGTATAAACTGATCCATCTTCTTATTTCCTCCCTGCATTTTTATTCTTCATAAATCCGTACGTTTCCCGAGCTTATACGGTAAAGATCGTCTCTCCTGTTTTCCAGAGACGGGATTTCATTTCTTGTCCGCTCCAGCACTTCCGGATCCAGCTCTGCGATGAGTACCTGCGGGGTATCATCTGCCTCCGCAAGAATTTCGCCGTCCGGCGCAATGATCATGGAATGGCCGTACGCCTCAAACCGCGCTTTCTGGCCGCACTGGTTGGCGGCGAGCACGTAGCATCCGTTTTCAACGGCGCGCGTGCGCAGCAGTGCTTCCCAGTGGCGCTCTCCCGTTGCTTTCGTAAAATCCGCCGCTATCAGAAATGCATCTGCTCCGGAGGATGCCATCAGCCGGTACTGTTCCGGAAAGCGGATATCGTAGCAGATGCTCATGCCGAACAGGCCAAGCGCCGTGTCCGCAAGAACAATTTCATTTCCCGGGCAGATCTCGTGTGATTCTTCGTAGGAGACACTGCCCGGAATATTTACATCAAACATATGTATTTTGCTGTATTCTGCAATCGTTTCTCCATCTGGTCCGAACAGAAACGACGTGTTGGACGGACGCCCCGGATGGCGCCGTACCGTCATGCTGCCGCAGTGCAGATAGACACCGTACCGTTTGGCAAGGCTGGAAAACCGGCGGCTGACGTAGCCCGGCACTGCACTTGCGTGCCCCGGCATGTCTGCTCCCGTGTATTCTGCGGTCTCCGGGAAAAGAATCAGCTTCGCTCCCTGTTCCGCCGCCTCCCGCACATACTGCTCGGCCATGCGCATATTTTCATTCATATCCGGCCCAGAATCCATCTGCACCAGGCCTGCAATTATTTTTTCCATCTTTTTGTCCCCTCGTTTCACATGTTAGCTTGTGATTTTTCCGCTTATACTCTCGTTTATTATATCGCATATTCCCCGAAACAGCTACCCAAATTCGCAATTTTCATACCTTTTGCAGCTTTTATTTTTTAATTTTTGAAAATAACAATTGACAAATCCAGAAAACAGGAGTAGCTTAGAACCATAAGCTGTCGTGTTCGATCAGATGCGGCAGAAAAAATCATGAAAGGAGAACACCACTTATGATCAATCTTATTTATGCATCCAGCGTAAAACAGAATAAACTTCGTATGGCGATCAAACCAGGTGGCTGCCCTTCTTTCGAAATTCTTTGTAAGCATTAACTCTGCATAACAAATCTCTATGCATTCTTTATGCCTGCTATTTCGCACAGAAGGCGCGGTACGTCGATACTGCGGCTTTTTTTATTGCTATAAACAGTACGAAACCGTTCTTTCCGGCTTCGCTCCGTTTCCGGCAGGCAGATTCCGCGGTCTTCTTACCGCATCGATTCCCTTCTTTTATATACAAACGCAGCCTTCGCTTTCGTTTCCCGTTGTTCCGTTCCCACACTTACGGAGCTTTTGAAAGCCTATGTTCTGCCAGACACCCAAACGACATCAATGAGGAGGTTTTAACATTCATGAAGAAAAATCCAATCGGTAAGTACCTGCTCCAGAACTGGTACTACTACGTTTTCGCTTTTGGTTCCATGGCCTTAAGTGTCTTTCTCGATATGCTCGCGCCGCTTGTCACGCTGCACATCGTGGATGACGTGCTGGTCAGTCACAAAATGGAACTGCTCTGGAAATACCTTGCCGCCTTTCTTCTGATCGGTGCCGCAAAAGCCCTGTTTCAGTACATCAAAGAATTTTTATTCGATGTCAGCAGCGTCCGCGTCGCCAGCCAGATGAGGGACAACCTGTTCCGCCACGTCCAGCGGCTTTCGGTGGAATACTTTGACAAAAACAATACCGGCGAACTCCTCGCCCGCGTGCGCGATGACGTCGACCGTATCTGGGATATCCTCGGCTTTGCCGGCATGCTGATCTTAGAAGGCCTGATCTGTATCATGATGGCAATGGTCAGTATGGTCAAACTGGATCTGCCGCTGACACTCGTCTCCGTGGCGATCCTTCCTTTCGTCGCAGGCATCGCAATCCGCCTCGAAAAAGAACTCGACCGTGTCTACGATGCGATCAGCGAGGAAAACGCCGTCATGAATACCGTTGCACAGGAAAATCTCGCCGGTGTCCGCACCGTCAAATCCTTTGCACGGGAACCGTATGAGATCAAAAAATTCCGGAAACACAATCAGAAATACTGCGATCTCAACATGGATCAGGCGCGCGTCCTGATGAAATACGATCCCGCCATCTCGTTTCTTACGAAGCTGATGCGCGTGCTCGTCCTTCTCGCGGGCGGCTACGGTGTCATCCACGGACGCATTACGCTCGGTGTTTTAACGGCCTTTATGGAGTACACCTCCAAGATCACCTGGCCGATCGAAAACGTCGGCTGGCTCGGCAACTGCTTCGCTTCTGCGATTGCTTCCAACAAGAAGCTGAACAAAATTCTCGCAGAGGAGCCGCAGATCGCAGAACCGGAAAATCCGGTGGAGCTTTCAAAACTTCCGGGTGACCTGGAATTCCATCACGTCGATTTCTCCCTGCATGACACACCGATTCTGCAGGATATCGACTTTACCTTAAAGCAGGGCCACACACTCGGCATCATGGGTATGACGGGTTCCGGAAAAACAACCATCGTCAATCTGCTCGAGCGTTTTTACGATGTCACCGACGGTTCCATCTGTCTCGACGGCCACGACATCCGCACCCTGCCGCTGCGCACCGTGCGCGATACTTCTTCCGTCGTCATGCAGGACGTCTTCCTGTTCTCAGACACGATTTCTGAGAATGTCCGCCTCGGCAGCCGCAGCACAATGAAATCCGAAGAGGTACATAACGCCGTCTCCGCTGCGTGTGCTTCCGAGTTCGTCGATCACCTTTCCGATCAGTACGAAACGGTCATCGGCGAGCGCGGCATGGGACTTTCCGGCGGTCAGAAGCAGCGTCTTTCCATCGCACGCGCCCTGGCAAAACAGGCTCCGATCCTCGTACTGGATGATTCCACCTCGGCGCTCGATATGGAGACCGAATACGAAATCCAGAGCCATCTCGCCGAGAAAAAAGATGTTTCCAAGATCATCATTGCCCACCGCATTTCTTCAGTGCAGAATGCCGATGAGATCCTGTATCTCGATCACGGACGCATCGCCGAGCGCGGCACGCATGAGAGTCTGATGGCACAGAAAGGCCTGTACTACTCCACCTGGGAGGCTCAGTACGGTGATTACCATAAAGCAAAGGCAGCCCTCGAGCAGGCACTTCCTGCCAATGCTTAATTCAATTTAATCTGTTACCCGACAACTTCTGTATTTACTTACCCGTTAAGAGAGGAACAATACGATTATGGCTATCAATTCCAGTAAAGTAGATGAAGAGCAGAAAGAGGTCTTAAAGAGCGCGACCATCCGCCGCCTCTTCTCCTACTTAAAAAATTATAAACGCCAGGTTGCCGTCGTTCTCGTGGTTCTCGCCGTTACCATCGCGATTTCCACTGTGAACCCGCTGCTCCTGGAGTACGCCATCGACGTCAATATTGCGCAGAAAGACTGGCGCGGGCTTGTTGCCCTCTGCGTATTCATGGTTGTGATCAACCTGGTTTACGCGGCCGGTGTCCGCCTGCGGATGCTTCTGATGGCGCGCATTACCAACAACATTCTTCTGGAAATCCGTGACGAGCTCTACACGCATATCCAGACCTTAAGCTTCAGCTTTTTCGATACCCGCCCGGCCGGAAAGATCCTGGCGCGCATCATCGGCGATGTCAACTCGTTAAAGGATGTGCTGAACGACGGTGTCACAAAGCTGATTCCGAACATTCTCACGATCATCGCCATTCTGGTGATCATGATGATCAAAAACATCTGGCTCTCCTTAAGTGCGATTCTCGTGCTGCCGCTGATCGCTATTGGCATGTATTTTATTCAGATCGTCGCACACAAGAGATGGCAGACGTTCCGGAAAAAATCTTCCAATGTTACGGCGTATATCCACGAGGACTTCTCCGGTATCCGCATCATCAAGAGCTTTACCGCAGAGCAGGAATCGCAGGGCGAGTTTGACCGGCTTCTTCTTGAGCATCAGAACTCCTTCATCCATGCGGTCCGCCTGGCGGATGGTTTTTCCGCTGTGATCGAGGTGACCTGGGGCATCGGAACGTTTCTTCTGTATTTTATCGGTATTTCCGTGCTCGGCGTGGATGCCGTTCCGATCGGTACGTTCACGGCGTTTGCGATGTATCTGACGATGTTCTGGGATCCGATCCAGAACTTGGCCGGTTTTTACAACAAGCTGATCACGAACCTTTCCGCTGCGGAGCGAATCTTTGAGATCCTCGACACACCGGCGGAGGTTGCCGACAAGCCTGGCGTCACAGAACTGCCGCCGATCAAAGGAGAAGTAACGTTCGACCACGTCAGCTTTGCCTACTCCGATGATCCGGACACGCTGGTTTTAAAAGATGTCAGCTTTACAGCGGCTCCCGGTGAGACGATCGCACTCGTCGGCCCGACCGGCGCTGGAAAGACGACCATTGTCAATCTGATCAGCCGTTTCTACAATATTACTTCGGGAACGGTCCGAGTCGACGGCCACAGCCTGACGGATGTCTCCATCAACAGCCTGCGTGCCCAGATGGGCGTGATGACACAGGACAACTTTCTCTTCTCCGGCACAATCCGCGACAACATTGCGTATGGAAAGCTCGATGCCACGGAGGAAGAAATCATTGCCGCCGCAAAGGCCGTGCATGCCCATGACTTTATCATAGAACTGCCGGACGGCTATGACACCGAGATCAGCGAGCGCGGTGCCCGTCTTTCCAACGGCCAGCGCCAGCTTCTCGCCTTTGCCAGAACGATGGTATCTGATCCGCGGATTCTGATTCTCGACGAGGCGACGTCCAGCATCGACACACAGACAGAAATTCAGGTGCAGCAGGGAATCGAAAGCCTGTTGAAGGGCCGTACCTCGTTCATCATTGCGCACCGTCTTTCTACTATTAAAAATGCGGACCGGATTTTCGTGATCGACCACGGAAAGATTTTCGAGCAGGGAACCCACGACGAACTGATGGCAAAACAGGGCGCGTACTACCAGCTCTACCAGGCACAGTTCCGCAGGGTATCCTAAAATCAAGAAATTTTCTCAAAACTGCCTTTCTTTTTTACAGGGAAAGGCAGTTTTTTTCCCTCTTTTCTATAACTGGTTTTCCTTTCCTTGACAAATGAATCCTCCCTGCTATATGATGATAACTGATCTTTTTTCGGGGACATTTGTTCCCGTCTGCCGCTTCCCACTCCTGCGGCATTTGTCACGAAACAGTCTGATACGGAGCTTTTTCGAATGCCTCCGTGTTTTCTTTCAGAAAGGAGTATCATGACATTTTTTTCAAAAAAAACGTTACGCCTTCTCCTCCTTCCTGCCCTCCTTCTTCTGACGGGCTGTGCGGGATCCTCAAAAGAGACGGCGGATTCCCAGGAGAACACGAAACTCTCCGCCGTGGCTACGATTTTTCCGCAGTACGATTTTCTGCGTGCCATCGGCGGCGATCACCTCGATCTCCACATGCTGCTTTCCCCGGGCGCAGAAAGCCACTCATTTGAGCCGACACCGGGCGATATGATCACAGTTTCCGAATGCGATCTCTTCGTCTACGTCGGCGGCGATTCCGATGCCTGGGTGGAAACGATTCTCGATTCCGTCGATACCTCGAACAAAGAAGTCGTCACGCTGATGGACTGCGTCGACACCGTTGCCGAGGAAACGGTCGAGGGAATGGAGACCCACGGCCACGCACACGATCATGAGGACGAGGATACGGACCACGACGAGGATTCCCACGATCACGAAGACGAATCCCACGGCGAACAGGACGAGCACGTCTGGACTTCACCGAAAAATGCAATGCGGATTGTCCAGAAGCTCTGCGATGCGCTCTGCCGCCTCGACCCGGAAAACGCGGACGATTATCAGGCAAACACTGCTTCATACCTCGCTTCGCTTACCTCCCTCGATGAGGAATTTTCCGATGTCACAACGAATGCCAGCCGCCACACCATCGTTTTCGGCGACCGTTTTCCGTTCCGCTATTTCGCAGACGCCTACGGCCTCGACTATTACGCGGCATTCCCCGGCTGCTCCTCGGAATCCGAGGCGAGTGCCAAAACACTTTCTTTTTTAATTGACAAGATCAACGAAGAGCAGATTCCTGTCGTCTTCCACACCGAGCTGTCCAACGAAAAAATGACGGACTGCATCTGTGAGGCGACCGGCGCGAAAAAGCTGCTGCTTCACTCCTGTCACAACGTATCCAAAGATGATTTCGAAAACGGCGCCACGTATCTTTCCCTGATGGAACAGAATGTCGCCGCACTAAAGGAGGCTCTGAACTAATGGCTCTACTTACCTGCAGTGATGTCACCTTCTCCTACGAGGGTATCCCGGTCCTGACCGATGTCAACTTTGCCCTGGAAGCCGGCTCCTACCTCTGTATTGTGGGCGAGAACGGTTCCGGAAAAAGTACTCTGGTCAAGGGACTGCTTCACTTAAAAAATCCGTCCACCGGCTCGATCACAACCGGCGACGGGCTTCATCCAAGCGAGATCGGCTATCTGCCGCAGCAGACCGCCGCACAAAAGGATTTCCCGGCGAGCGTCTGGGAAGTCGTGCTGTCCGGCCGGCAGAACCACCCGCATTTCCCGCCGTTTTACACAAAGGCAGACAAAGAGGACGCGCTCCGCAATATGGAGCTTCTCGACCTCCTTCCATTAAAGAAACGATGCTACCGTGATCTCTCCGGCGGCCAGCAGCAGCGTGTGCTTCTCGCTCGTGCGCTTTGCGCCACAAAGAAACTGCTGCTCCTCGACGAGCCGGTCACTGGCCTTGACCCGGTCATGACAAACGAAATGTACCAGCTCATCCGCCGCATCAACCGCGAGCAGAACGTTACGATCATCATGGTTTCCCACGATATCCGCAATATTCTGCCGGACGCAACGCACATTCTCCAGCTCGACCAGAAGCAGGTCTTCTTCGGTCCGATGGACGAGTATCTGAAAACCGAGGCGGGAAAACAGTTTTTAGGAGGTGCTGACTTATGATTTCGAATCTGCTGAAAATGCTTTCTTATCCGTTTATGCAGCGTGCCCTTGTGGTCGGCATTCTCGTCTCTTTGTGTGCCGCACTGCTTGGCGTCAGCCTCGTGTTAAAGCGCTACTCCATGATCGGCGACGGCCTCTCCCATGTCGGATTCGGCTCTCTTGCAATTGCAGCGGCACTCGGTTTTGCTCCGCTTGCCTTCACAATCCCTGTCGTCGTGCTTGCCGCCTTTCTGCTGCTCCGCATGAACGAATCCAGCAAGATCAAAGGCGACGCCGCCATCGGCCTGATTTCAAGCTCTGCGCTTGCGATCGGTGTCATCACGGTTTCGTGGTCGAGCGGCATGAACACCGATGTCAACAACTACATGTTCGGAAGCATCCTTGCGATGAGTGATGAGGACGTTGTTCTCTCCGTGGTGCTCTCCATCGTCGTGCTGATCCTGTTCGTCCTGTATTACAACCGTATTTTTGCCGTCACTTTCGACGAGACATTTGCCAAAGCAACCGGTGTCCGCGCAGAGGTTTACAACATGCTGCTGGCATTCTTAACCGCCATCACCACCGTCCTCGGCATGCGCATGATGGGCGCGCTTCTGATCTCCAGCCTGCTGATTTTCCCGGCACTGACCTCGATGCGTCTCTGCCATACCTTCCAGAGCGTGGTGATCTGCTCCGCGGTTCTCTCGGTGGTGTGCTTCCTTCTTGGCATGTCCCTCTCGTTTTTCCTGTCCTCCCCTGCCGGAGCGACGGTCGTAATCGTGAACCTGCTGGCATTCCTGATCTTTTCTGCGATTGCCAGAATCCGCGAGCATACCGCATAAAAAGTTTCCGATCTGACCTGCTTTGTTTTACCGGAGGTATTTTATGAATCGAATTGTAATTGCACTGTTAAAACCGTTTTCCTTCATCCCGGCGATTCTGATGATGTCGATGATTTTCTCCTTCTCTTCCCAGAACGGAACGGAATCCTCACAGCTCAGTGAAAAAGTGGCGCGCGGCATTTTCATCACGATCGACCACGTCATGGACCGCGGATGGGATGATGAAAAGATCCAGGAACTGGCTGACGAGTATCAGTACCCGGTGCGGAAGCTGGCTCATATGACAGAGTACTGTCTGCTTGCAATCTGTGTTTCGCTTCCGCTCTACGTCTACGGCCTGCGCGGCTTCGCGCTCACGTTTCTTGCCGGCATTCTCTGTGTCGCCTTTGCCGCGAGCGATGAGTTCCACCAGACGACGGTCGCCAACCGCGGCCCGTCGTTAAAGGATGTCGGCATCGACAGCATCGGCGTTCTCTTCGGCATCACGTTTGTACGGCTGTTCTGCTGGATTGCACTCGGCGGAAATACAAAAAAAGAAAGCGGCGCAGACGGCGTTACTATTACTAAAAATATTGGATAACAGAAAAATCCCCGTTGGAAAAATCATTTCTCCTGAAACTGATTTTCCCAACGGGGATTTTTTCATTTTTCTTAAAAACAGCTCTTAGGAAAGTGAATCCGCATACGCCTGAATATCTGCCTTCATCTGAATCCAGGCATCCTCATGCTCCACGTAGTACAGAGGGCAGAGCTTTTCGGTTACATCATAGTGACGGATCACATCGTCCGAAGTCAGATTGAACCGCTTGCATAAGAAACCGGCGAGCTGGACCACAGAATTGTATGTCTCATCGGTAAATTCACCGCTGTCATCCGGGTGGCAGCATTCAATCGAGATTGTATCGAAATTACGCTGGTTCGATGCATACGACCATTCACTCGTCGGGATACACTGAACGACTTCTCCCTCGATGCCGACGACGAAATGGCTGCTGGCCTGCGCCTCCTGCGTCTCAGACAGGTTTTCAAAGTAATCACGGTTCTGCATCGCCGTGCTTCCCGGGTTTGCGGTGTAGTGAATAACGATACCGTCCACCTTTTTCAGCCTCGTCTGCGGTCTGGACCAGCTGTTCGGCGTCAGAAGCTCCACATCAATCGGCGGAGCGCCGGTCCAGTCGGTGATATCGTTGTCCTCATAATCAGAACCGAAATAGTCAACGGCCGTGATATCACTTGCCGTTTTTGCCACACGGCGGATGCCGCTGTAAATGCCGACGCAGATCAGCACCACCAGAACTCCCGTCAGAAACATTCTGCGGTGAAGCTGGCGCTGCCTCTGTTTTCTTGTCATTTTTCCCCGTCTCTTCTGTGCCATATGTTCTCTCCCCGCTGCAAATAAGCGCCCCTCATTTGAAAAGGCAGAAGCTGAAAAGTTTCTGCCCTTTCCCCCTTCTGCCTTTTGCGACTTTTTATTCTTATTTATCGTCCACGCTGTAGTTCGGAGCCTCTTTGGTGATGTGGATATCATGCGGATGGGACTCTTTTAAGGATGCTGCGGAAATCTTCACAAATTTTCCGGTCTCCTTTAAGGTCTCAACATCTTTCGCTCCGCAGTAGCCCATACCGGAACGAAGTCCGCCGATCAGCTGGAATACAGTGTCCTCTACGAGGCCTTTGTATGCTACACGGCCTTCCACACCTTCCGGAACCAGTTTCTTGGCGCCGGTCTGGAAGTAACGGTCTTTGCTTCCGTTCTCCATGGCTGCGATGGATCCCATTCCACGGTATACTTTGTATTTTCTTCCCTGGAACAGTTCGAAATCTCCCGGGCTCTCATCGCATCCTGCGAAGATGCTTCCCATCATGCAGACATTGGCACCGGCTGCGATAGCCTTTGTCATGTCTCCGGAGTACTTGATACCGCCGTCGGCGATGATCGGAGTTCCGGTCTTCTTTGCTTCCTCATAGCAGTCCATAACGGCTGTGATCTGCGGTACACCGATACCTGCAACGACACGGGTCGTACAGATAGAACCAGGTCCGATACCGACTTTAACAGCGTCTGCTCCGGCTGCGATCAGGTCTCTTGTTGCCTCTGCGGTTGCCACGTTTCCAGCGATTACCTGCAGATCCGGATAATGCTCTTTGATGAGACGAAGTGTTTTGAAGATATTTGCGGAATGTCCGTGAGCGGAGTCGATGACGATCACGTCTACGTGTGCTTTTACCAGCGCGTCGACACGATCGAGCACGTTTGCCGTGATGCCGACTGCGGCACCGCAGAGCAGACGTCCCTGCTCATCCTTGGCGGACAATGGGTACTTGATGGTTTTCTCGATATCTTTGATGGTGATCAGACCTTTGAGATTGAAATCGTCATCGACAATCGGAAGTTTTTCTTTTCTGGATTTTGCAAGGATTGCTTTTGCCTAGATCGGAAGAGCACACGTCTGAACTCCAGTCACTATTCGCGATCTCGT
>ENA-OUNS01000655-OUNS01000655.1-human-gut-metagenome-genome-assembly--contig:-NODE-655-length-27155-cov-7.570959_pt1 | contig 27155 bp, 27 predicted proteins | sample MGYA00243237_ERZ505104 | MGnify/ENA primary metagenome ERZ505104 (study PRJEB26097, sample SAMN02711295) | human gut metagenome | biome: Gut microbiome | host: Homo sapiens | place: Denmark: Copenhagen...
TCAAGTCCTGTCCCCGCAACCATGTTTAACCGCTGATTTCGTAAGAAATCAGCGGTTTTTATTTACTTTTTACGCGGTTTTGCATAATGAACAAGAAAGCGTTTACGGCTTTTGTTCTTTGTTTGTTCTTTACCCCGTTCGGGCTGTTCTTCATTTCATTGCAGGGTATCCGGCACGCAGCAGGCGCGCCGGATTTATTTTTGCGCTGTGCCTGGGGGAGAGAGTGTGCCCAGGCGGCACGGCTGCGCGTCCCTGGGTGAATACTGTGCTATGCGATTGCCACTCGTGAAGTGGTCTATTTGTGGTATCAATAGGGTATACTCTAACGATACAGAGAAAACAACACGAAAAGTGTTTCATACGGGTTATAAAAAGAATTACGAAACGTATCATAATTATGATATACCCTATTGACACTAACGTTCATATAGCGTATACTGAAAGCATGGAAAGAGCATATAAACCGCATACGCTTTAGAAAGGGCGCGCACTATGATTTTTGAATATGACCGCGTGAGCACAGACGAACAGAACCCAGAACGGCAGCATATCGCAATTGCGGAATATGCCGCAGCCAATAATATTAAAATTGACCGCACCTATGAGGATAAAGCGAGCGGGCGTAATTTTCAGCGTCCGCAGTACCAGGCAATGAAAGGCACGCTGCGCGCAGGCGATACGGTTATCATCAAAGAACTTGACCGCATGGGGCGCAATATGGAGCAGATTAAGCGGGAGTGGCAGGAGTTGCAGCAGATGGGCGTGAGTATCATAGTCACAGATACCCCGCTGCTGAATACGGCGAACAAGACCGACTTAGAGAAGCAGCTTATTACCAACATCGTATTTGAACTGTTGGCATATATGGCAGAGAAAGAGCGCCAGAAGATACACGCACGCCAGGCGGAGGGTATCGCCATTGCAAAGCAACAGGGCAAGTACAAGGGACGCAAGCCGATTGAACGCGCAGACTTCCCGCAGGTATACAAGGCATGGAAAGCGGGCGAAATAACGGCAGTTGCGGCTATGGAGCGGCTGCAATTAAGCAAGGCAACATTTTATAGAAAGGTCAAGGAGCACGAAAGGGGTTTGACGGAATGAGCGAAAAAGACTTTTTGACAGTGCACGATATTGCACAAGAACTGGGCTTGACGGCGCGCACTGTGCGGCGGCTGTTCAGTATCGGCAAACTGCAAGGCAAAAAAGTTGCCGGGAAATACATCATTACCCGCGAAGCACTCAAAGAGTTTATCAATGACCGATAAAACCCCTGCACCGATGGGTGCAGGGGTTTTCCCTTTGCAGGGCGTGTATATATGGAAAGGCATACCGCAGCCGTTAAAGGGTGTTGTTAGTGGCAAAACATTTGTATAAATCGGCTTTTCGGTCGATAGTAAGCACTAATTCACGTTTACACATACGGCACCATAGCGGCAGATTGCTGCATGATGTGTTGTCGAACAGCCGAAACAGTCGCTTGCCGCAATATGGACAGCGCAGCCATGGCACACCAGCTTTGTTTGATAACATTTTCATTGCCGTTACCCTCCTACACGGCGCAAATTACCGCTGACAGTCGATTGATAGCCGCAGGCAGGGCAGGTTATGCCGATGTTCTTAAAAACGCTGTCTTGCGATACATAGAACAGCGGCGCATTACATACGGCGCAGGGGATTGCGGCGGTATCTGCGGTATGTATGACGCGCTTGTGTGTTTTCTTTTTACTCATTATCGAACCTCTTTTCGACAGGGCTTGTCACGGTTTGGTGACTACCATTTCACTGTTTGGTGATAGGGGCAGCCGTTCAAACTGGTATCTATCAAGGTATATAGCCGTATTGTCTGGGAATAGCGAGCGCGCAGCCGTGCCGCCTGGGAACGGCATACCCGATGAACGCGCACCCGCTCGCACAGCAGGAGGTATAGAAGAATATTTCCATAGGGTAGTGCAGTTTTCTGCACCAGGGGGCAGCAGCACCCGCCCCGGGCGCGGCGTTGGCAGCATATCCGGCTGCGCGTGCCCGCGGATACGGTCAAGCGGGTGTAAGGTGTTCAATTTGAACATCATACGGAGCGAGCCGCCGCGAACAGACATATACCTTTTTGCTTTTGGGCGTACCTTGTGCCCGGACGGTCAGCGCTTGGGCGATATGCGCCGCGCCTACGTCCTCTAAGCGCTTCATACGGCAGTTATCGCCATGTATCCAGAAGTTCGCAAACGCGGCTTGTACGGCGGCGTGCGGCGCGTCTGTGAGCAGATAGAACACAGGTGTGTCATAAGTGTGCAGGTCAAGTGCATAGACATAGCGCAGCGGCAGCGGCGGGGCATATTGCGAGAGCCATTCCCGCAGCGGCGCAATAAACGCGGCGCGCCAATGCCAGAATAGCAAATCCGGGGTCAGCTTGAAGCGGTGCAGGTCGAGCGGGAGCGTATAAAAACGGCTGTCGGGTGTAAAACAGGTCTGCACCTTGCGTTCAAGTCGCTTGCGCGTCTGGTAGGTGTTCCAGCGGCGTATACTCGCTTGATATTTCGGGCTGTTCGGATTCATTTTCATGTTTTCACCTCGTTTTGGCGACGCATAGGGAAAAATTTTCACACGGATGGAGGGCTGCGGTCAACGGTGCGCGGCGGCGAAACTTTTCACGGATGGGGGTGGCACATAACGCGCACAGGTGCGGCGCAGGCTATGCAGGCGGTTGCGTGCGTCCGAGTGTTGCGCCGTTTCGGGTGCGTTTCCGGCTGAATAAGGGCGCGTTTTCAGCGGCTTTTCGGGCAGTTACAGGGGGCTTTCTGCGCTGTTGTGGCGGGACTGAAATGGCGGTGCGGCAGCGGGTCAACACGCGGGCGTGTGTGCCTGCATGAACCACACCCCCTACACATGATTTCGCAGCTAAATTTCTGTTGGGTGTGCGGTCTGAGGGCGTACACCTCTGGGCGGCGAATGGGGGGAGTGCCCGCAGTCGAGTGCGCGCGCGTGCGGCGGTTGTTCTTCACGCTTACCAGAATACCCCACTATCGCGGAGGTATCAAGGTGTGCAGCGGCTTTTTTACATCGCCTGTTCTAAAGTTATACAGGGATACAAGCCTGAAAGGACAGCGTATTTAGTTGTGTAAGGTGTTGTTTAATGCCGCGCGTGCGGGCGTATATCCGCGTCTATTTCATACAGTGTAGGCGGGACGGGTAAACGCTTGCTGGTACGGCGCGGGCGCGTCTTGCGCGGCTGTGGCGGCAGTACGCGGTATTTAATATAGGAGAATGAACCGAACTCGTTTTGTCGTTCCTCCCGCTCGATTACAACGCAGCCTGCAGGAACGGTCAGTGTTTCGTTTGCGTCTGTCCAGGACGTTTCAACCGTGGGTTTAGTAAGGTTGCGCGAACCTGTCCATAACTGCGCGCCGTTGGGCTTGCCCTCTACGCTCTCTTTGGTGAGGTAGTGCGCCATTTGGCTATATTCGCGCTCTGCCAGGGGTTCAAAGTCTACTTGTTCACCCCATACCCACAAGCTGCGGATAACCTCATAATCGCCCGCTGCGGCGTTGATAATAAGATGATGGTGAAAACGCTTGTCACTGTGCAAACCCTCTGTTACATAGATGTATTTGAGCGTCAGTCCGCGCGCCTTGCGGTACTCGCGTAACTGCTTGATGAACTTGCGCAGCAGTTTCAAAGCGTGCTTGCGGGTCGGTGGTAAATCCTCTGGGCGGTATGTGAGCGTTACCATAAAGTCGGTAGGCACGAAGTTTGCAGCAAGCAGCATTTCAAGCCGTCTGTATGCAGCTTTGAGGTTCAGCGCCTTGCGTGCTGCGGTAGTTGCGCGGGACTTTGCTGCGCGGATATGTTCGGGGTCACAGGGCGCGGGTGGCGTGCAGATGGTAGCCCACACAAGAGAACCCGCTCGAATGACTTTCTTTCTTTTCTTCATAATATTGCACCATATAAAAGATATTGCGTTATATTTCGCTGTATGGAGAATATGCGCATTTCCCCATATAGCAGCAATGTGCGGGATTTCTCCCGCACATCGTTTGTTGTGGTATGTAGTTGTCAGGCAATCGTGCTCAACTGCGGCACGGTTTCGGGCGTTTTACCGTTCAGCCCTAATGCGGTCTGCACATCGTCTAACGCCTGCTGCGCCCGCGTGTTGCTCTGAATGATAAGCCCGCTTGCGGTTTCCATTTCGCTTATGAACTGTTTCCCGGTGCGCGCGTCCTTGCCGTCACCGTACCACAGCGGCTGAAACGTCCTGTTGATGGTCTTAGACAGGTATTCCACCTCTACCAGGCGGGCAAGACATTCACCAATGGCGCTATCCGCTTCAAAGATGGCGTTGTCGCGCGTGTCCTTTGCCTGGGCTGCGCCGTCCATAAAGCCGACTTTGTAGGCTTTCATAGCTTTGTCACGCAGAATTTGTGCAAACTGCGCGCAGAGGTCGGGCGCAGCAGCGCGCCAGGCGGCGGGCATAGCGTCAACCGTAAACCAGGCGTTTACCTGGGCTTCATGTGTAACAGAGGTTTTCACGGGTTCAATCATCCTTTCTGTTTGACAAGGGCGAGCGGGTGCGGTATACTATGTACAGACAAACCCGCTCGCGGGTGTATATGTGTTTGACCTTTTCAGTGCTCGGTAAAGTAGCTGAAAAGGTCTTTTTTATTCTGCAATACGGCGAATTTTGCCATACTCGCGGGCAGGCTTTGCGGGTTCACCTAACTGGTATTCATCGCTTGCCAGGTAGGCAATCAGAATATCAAGGTTGATGAGCGTGTGCCGCCCTGCATGAACGCAGGGGATCGCGCCGGACTTTACCAACTTGCGTAACTGGTTCTGCGTCAATGCGGTGTTGGGGTCTGCGGCGCTGATTTCTTCCAGGGCTTTTGCAATGGTGCGCATACGCGGTAGCGGGCGTTTCTCAGTGGTGGTGGGGTTAGGGGTCATAGTAGTGCTTCCTCCTTGTAGCCAATATGGATTTTTATATAAATTATAATAGCCGATACGGCTACAAAGCGCAATGGACACATTCAACAAAAATAGATACCCAATTTGGACATTTCGTAGCGCTATTTCTGTTGACGAGGGAATAGAGAACATATAAAATATATACAAAGAGGAAGTGATGTAATGGCAGATTTCCATGAACTCCTAAATAAATTACGCATTGAAAAGGGTGTCACACAAGAAGAAGTTGCAACCGCAATCGGTGTTGCTAAAAGCACATTTGCGAAATATGACCGGGGAGAACGTGAACCGAATTTTGAAACACTCAAAAAAATAGCACAATACTTTCAGACTACAACAGATTATTTACTGGGTTTGTCAGAAGTAATGCACCCGGATAAGACCCGACAATTAGCAATAAGTGTTCCTCTTGGATATGATTTAACCTCCACAGAGGAAGAAGTTATAGAGATAGCAAGAGAATTTTTGCGTGCATTAGGAACGATAAGCGTTATCCCGGTGGAGCAGAAAGAAAAGTTTACAGTTTTGATTGAACAAACTGTACAAGTTATGCGCTATGCGTTAAGTATTTGTGATTATGATGATTTAATGGGGCAGGAAACGGCGGTAGAGATGGTTATACAGTCGTGCATTAAGCTGTTGCAGATATATGCGGAAATACTGAAACAGGCTTATGAAAAAATGCACGAACTTTGCCCGGAATTGCCAACGGATAATTAAGCAGAAAAGGCAGTTATATGAATACAATAGGTGCCTGGGAATGGTTTTTGTGCCCGTTTTGCAGTAAAAAATTAGCGAAAGTGTCTAATCAAACAAAGGTATATAATTTTTTGATATATTGCCGCCACTGCAAGCGTGAAGTATTGGTAAATTGGCACGGCAAAACGCAATAGCAAGGTGTTCAATTTGAACACCTTATTAACTGCCATCAGAACAGGAGGTGTGCAGCATGGCAACGGTTAAGCGGCGCGGTCAGTCGTACTCTATCCGCGTTTCGTGCGGTTATGATGTGAACGGCAAGCAGATTATAAAGTCTATGACCTGGAAACCGCAGCCGGATATGAGCGCAGCCCAGGCAGAGAAAGAAGCGCAGCGGCAAGCGGTGCTTTTTGAGGAAAAATGCCGAACCGGGCAAGTGCTGCAAGGCAACGTGCGCTTTGCTGATTTTGCGGAAATATGGCTGCGTGACTATGCCGCAAAGCAGGTGCGCGCCACTACCTTTGACCGCTATAAATCCATGTTGCCGCGTATCAATGCGTCAATCGGGCATATTCGACTTGACCGCTTGCAGCCGCACCACCTGCTGCAATTCTACGATAATTTAGCGGAAACGGGCGTGCGGGAGGACAGTAAGCAGCGTTTCAAGGGTGACTTGAAAGCCATGCTGCGCGCCCGCTCGACTACGAAAACCGCCTTTGCCGCCCAGGCGGGCGTGTCGCTCACTGTGTTAAACAGCATTACCCAGGGAAAAAACGTATCACCAGAGAGCGCAGCGCGTGTTTCTGCCGCCCTGGGGCAGCCTGTAAGCGCGTTGTTTGACCCTATGGGAGAAGATAGGCGGTTATCCGCGAAAACAATTCTGCACCATCACAGGCTGATTTCCGTTATCCTGCAAACGGCGGTAGAGTGGCAAGTGCTGTTTTCAAACCCGTGTGACCGAGTAAAGCCGCCGCGCGTGGAGCATAAAGAAGCGCGCTATCTGGATGAAAAGCAGGCAATGGAGGTTATGCAAGCCCTGGAAAGCGAGGACATACAGAACCGTACCATTATTAAAGTGTTGCTTTATACGGGTATGCGGCGCGGCGAGTTGTGCGGTTTGACCTGGGCTGATATAGACTTTGAAAAGTCCATTATTCACATTCAGCGTTCGTCTTTGTACCTTGCGGATAAGGGTATTTTTGAGGACGAAACGAAAAACACGACTTCCCGCCGCAGTATCAAAGTACCAACGGACGCAATGCGGGCGTTGCAGCTGTTCCAAGAATGGCAGAATCAGCAGATTTACTTACTGGGTGACCAGTGGCAGGCGAGCGGGCGTGTCTTTACTTCCTGGAATGGCGCGCCTATTCACCCGGATACAATATCGGGTTGGTTCTCGCACTTCATCGAAAAACACAACCTGCCGGATATTTCGCTGCACTCGCTGCGGCATACCAATGCAACGCTGCTGATTGCAGCAGGCACGAACCTACAAACCGTGGCTGCGCGTCTGGGACATTCAAGCATAAATACAACGGCGAAGATATACGCTCATGCAATACAGGCAGCGGACGCAGCAGCAGCCGACACCTTGCAAGACCTGCTGAACCCGCTCGCACAGTAAAAAAAGGACGCTTGAAGCGTCCTTTTACTATTGCTGTTTTTGTCGAATTTTGTTATACTCGTAGCAAGGCACTGTTCCAGACAGCAGGCGGTTAGTCACTCCCTTGTAAAGGGGGTGTTGCGCATGGGCAAGAAACTTTTACGTTTCTTTGTATGCACGGCAGTATTGCTCTACATACTCACTATATATGCGAAATGACCGCCTTTCCCTGACAAGTAAAGCGGTCATTTCTTGATACGATTTTCTTAAAGGGCTAACCGTCTGTGGACAGTGCCCTTTTACTGATTTTAGTATAACTGTTTTGTGTGGCGCTGTCAAGCTGTCTGTTGCCAGGGGGAAAGCTGATAGTAGCCGTGCAGACGTTGTTCTTTATTTGTTCTTTACGGTGTAGATATAGTATCCGGCAGGCAATAGCACATACAATATATAGCGCATATGATGTAATAGCATATACAGTATATTGCGCTATGGACGGCTGCAATACACTTGCAATCACTCATAACCCGGAGGCCGCAGGTTCAAGTCCTGTCCCCGCAACCATGTTTAACCGCTGATTTCGTTGAAATCGGCGGTTTTTTATACTTTTTGGAGGGTTTGCAGGAACGAGAATAGGCGCTCTGGCCCCAATTGTACCCCAACGGGGTGGCAAATTGGGGGGAATGGATTTTGTGGAGATTGCAGAATATGTACATATATTTTGTATTTAAATGGTTTATGAGATATAATATTTGTAGGTGATATATATGACTTATATGTGATAAGTGTGCATCGGAAGTACAGAGATATGAGAGGTAGTTAGTTTGAGAACATACTAGCCTCAGTAGATCAAAACAATTTCAAGGAGAAATGATTATGCCTGAGTATAAAGAGTCTTGTATTCGGGTGGAAATATGAAATATCAAAGCATTACGGGATTTTCAAATGCTTGATTTTCCTCTGCAAAAGCAGAATGGCGTATTTAAGCCGTCACCGCCGGGAAGTTATGACGATACTGTTTTAGAAGCGAAGCGGCAAAACAGATTAGCGGGTTGTATAGAGGATATAGAAAAAGCATCGCGCGGGTGAAAACAGGCAAAACCGGTCTTAAAAGTCCGTTTTTTCGTACAGTCACGCTGCTATACTGTGATTAAGCAGCCATATATGGCGGATGCAGGAGCAAAAATATAGCAATCCATAGCAGAAAGGGTACAAAACAACAGCATAGGATCACACAAAAATATAAAAAGCGGGGTAATGTCAATGGACGATAACTTGAATTTGTTTTCTTTGGTAGACGAAGAAGAAAAATCGGCACCCAACAAAAAGCGAGGCAGTAAACTTGACGTAGTGGAGATGGAGTACAAGCAGGCGCACGCTGTCACATGGCAGGAATTGTTTGAGGGATTTGATACCATTCACGCCATTACATTTTCCTCTGGCCTGAATTTTGTGTATCAGCTGTTGGATATGTTCGATCATGCCGAGATTATCTTTGGCTGTGAGCATATTCTTTCCTCGTCCATGAACCAGATTATTGCTTATCAAGATAAGCTGATCGAGCGAATGCGCGAGCAGTCAAGTGACAAAATGAATGATCTGCTTATTCGTATGGATAAGGGAGAAGTTCGGTTTTATGTATCCCGCGGTACGGTTTCCCACGAAAAACTGTATCTGCTGGAGGCGGCAGATGGCCGAAAGCGCGTTATCACAGGTTCGGCTAATATGTCTTATCATGCGTTCGGCGGCGTGCAGCGAGAAAATATCTGTTTTGTTGATGGCGATGAAGCATATGACTGGTATTACAGTGTGTTTCAAAGCCTGCTCGAGGAAAGCTCGGATGAGATCACCACGAAAGCGCTGCAATGTGCAGATGCGGGCGAAAATATTGATGAATTGCCCATTGCTGGCACGATCAAGGCGAATAAGGTTTTTGTGATCGAGCCGACAGAGACAACTGCGGATGATGCGTCAGAAGTCAAATTTATTCTGGATGTACATAATCTGGCGGATAAACTGAAGCCGTATATGCCTAAGCAGGATAAGAAAGCAAGTAAACAGGGCAAAACGATCATTTCGGCGGCTCAGATTGTTAAGCTGCGGCGGCAAATCCAAAATGAGAAGATTAAAGAAAAAGAACTCAGAAGTGAATACCCGCAGTTGATAATCGATACGGATAAGCAAAGTGCCACTCTGAATGGCGAGGCACTGAACCTACATCCGACAGAAGAGGAGATTCGCCATGATATAGGGTTATTCCGCGATTATATGGACGGATACAGCCGTTTTCATGGTGATTATGAGGGGATGCAGTATCGGTATTTTGAGTTTGCGAACTGGTTCTTCTGTTCGCCGCTGATGGCAACGATGCGCGATATGGCGGCGAGGTTCGATCAGCAGCGTTTGCCGTATCCGGTCTTTGGCTTGGTTTATGGACAGAGCAAGGCCGGGAAGACCAGCTTTCTGGAAACACTGCTCAAAATGATGATCGGCCAGAAACCTAAGATTTCAGCACCGGATTTTACCCGATCTGGTATTGAAAACTTGAAACGAACCGTGCAAGGTGCCCCGATCATTGTAGATGACTTGACGAATACACGCTTTAACCAGCACGCGATCGAAACCATCAAGAATGATGATTTTGGTGTGAGCGACCATTTGACACATTATTCTGCGGTTGTCATCAGTGCTAACGAGGATGTAAAAGCTGTTGCACCGGAGGTCATTCGCCGGACAGTTATCTGTCGTGTAGAAGCAGGTCTGACCAATACCGAAGTGATGCGCAGCAACGTGGTACGCTCGGTGCAGCAGAAGATCGGCACAGCATTTTATCGGGAATACCTGCACAGAATGCTGGAACAAATGCCTGCTTTACTCGATCAGCTAAAGGATGATGAAACCGAGGCACCGGATATTTTGCAGATTTCCTCGGAGGTTATCGTTGCTATCATGCGGCAGTTTGGCAGTGATGTGCTGCCGGATTATATCCGAACGCTTTCGCTGGAGAATTATTTCAGTGAGCACGTTACCGGCAAATATGCGATTAAGTTGATTCAAAATGCATGGCGGACGAGCAAAAAGTCGTTTGTTGTGAATAAGCACAGCAATGAATTGCGTTACAATGCGGGCGTACCGTATGAAGCGGATCGACTGATGAAAGAATTGCCGGAAACACTGGAGGCCCATAAATCTCGTGAGTGGGTCGTGATGAACCTGCAGGCCGCACGGGAATTTTTCGATGTGAATTTCAGAAAGGGTCTGTGGCGGTTTTGAGAGCGGCAATGAGGCGCCTTGCAGCTTGTTAGTATGCGGCGGGCAGTGGATTGCAGGCGGCTCGAATAAGGGGAGTCTGGAGTCGGATCAGTAATTTAGTGTACAAACCGGAGAATGCTCAGGTGAAGTGCCCCCCAAAAGTTAGACAAAAATGAACTGCACCCCATTTGTCAGACAAGTATGGCAGCATACTCGCACTGAAAATGGGGTGTTTTCTATGCTTAAGGGAGCTGCGTTCTGACAAGAGGGACATGGGTAAAATTGCATTGCATTTTGCTTATGACACTTGCCGAACCGTACAAATGTGAGGTATGCTGAAGCTAACATACTCGATAAAGCAGGAAAGCGGGGACTGTCGCATGCATAAGAATGGTATGAGCACAGAAAAACTGATGTTGGAGCTCCAAAAATTTTTGGAGGAGCACGCAGATGAAATAGTCGATGGGCAAAGCTTCGACCGTCTGCAGGAGCAGTTTATGGCAGAGCATGCAGCAATGCTCGGGCCGATGGATGCAGAGTCGGAAACAGCATACGATTATCTGGAACTTGCACAGGAGGCTCGGTCTAAAAAGCAGCGGATGGCTTATCTGAACAAAGCAGTGGAGGTAGAGCCGGATAATGTGGACGCACAGCTGCAGCCGCTGCTGAACACGCATGAGGACAAGCCCGCAGCGCAGCTTCCGGCGCTGAAAAAGCTGCTGGAAGCCGAAGAAACGAAACTGAAGAATATTAGCGTCTTTCAGGAAAGCATGGGGGATTTCTGGCTCGATATCGAGACCAGACCGTATATGCGGGTCTATCATACCTATTTCGAGGCGCTGATTTCCTGCGGCATGCTGCGTCAGGCCATCCATGCAGGCGAGCGGATGCTGGAACTATGCGAAGGTGACAACCTTGGTGTGCGCTATCAGCTGATGCACCTGTATGTGCAGATGGAGGACAAGATGCACGCACTGGCACTCCATAAGAAATATGACAGCTACGAAGAGACACAGATGCTGCTGCCGCTGGCGGTTCTGTACTACAAGCTGAACCAGTTTGATAGAGCGGGGGCGTATCTGAATCGCCTTGCTGCAGTGAACAAGGATACGAAAAAGTTTCTGCGTCTGGCGGTGAAAAACGATATGTCTGCCATGCTTGCGGAACGAGAGTGGTACGGTTATCAGCCCATGACAATACAGGAATTGGTAGAGAAGCTTTTGGATTCCATGTATTTATTCCGGAATGTACCGTTTTTCTTCGAGTGGGCGCAGCAGTATCTGCGTGCGCAGACGGCGGCAAAAAGAAAAAAGTCGAAACAAGCAGTCGGGAATGAATGAAGCACACCCCATCTGTTAGATAGTATATCATACTGTCTAACAGATGGGGTGCAGTTCAGTGTTGTAGTCTTCTCTTTTTTTGCTGTTCTGTGAGTGTGCTATAAGCGAAGATAGGGATTGGATTTGCTGGAGGCTATCGTAATGTATTAACTGGTTTATATATTCATGGGTGTAACCATCAATTATACTGCAATGAACAGCGCTGATAACGAAGCAATTCCAAATTAGCACACAAGGGCCGTAAAGACACGAATCCCCTGCTGAGAATATTTCTCGGCAGGGGATTTTCGTACATCGCCTATTTGAGCAATCTCCGCTATCATAGAATCACAAAACAAAGCGGAGGTTGTTACAATGGAAAAATTCATAACGGACGAACACACAGGACTTACGAACTGGTCGGAGATTATTATCTGGTTGCCGGTGATGAAGGACCGGAGCTGGAACCAATCGGCATCTACGGTCAGCACCATCGGCGCTATCTATCGCTGCAACGTATCTCAGAGGTTCCGTGTTCATTCGTCGGCGTTACATTTGCATTTTTGTTTGTCGAAAGCCGTGTTTTCTCGTCTTTTACTCCATGCGGAGCGGCCGGAGCGCCTCGTTTACCTGCTCGATATTGCGGACAACGCGGTCTTTCTGACGGATGGCAAGGCTGACATACAGCGAATCAATCAGCGAGAACTGTGCAACACGCGGCGAAACAAAGAGCTGGTCAGGCGAATAAAGCTCAAGACAGAGGTCGCTCGATGCTTTGAGCGGGGTGTCTGGGAAGCCGGTGATGCCGATGGTCTGCGCGCCGTGCTCTTTCGCCGTACGGACGGCGGAAACGATCTCACGTGTCTTGCCGGTGTGCGAGATCGCGATCACGGCGGTATTCGGCATACACAGGCTTGCTTGAATCTGCATCAGATGCGAGTCGGTCAGCGACACCGCACGGAAACCGATGCGCATCAGACGGATGTAGAAGTCCTCTGCGATGGTGCCGGATGCGCCGACACCGAGAATGAGAATGTTTTCGGCGCGACTGAGCACATCGACCGCCTGCTCGATCTTCTGGAAGTCGAGCAGCTGGAGCGCACGCTCGAGCGTGTCGATGTTGCGGCTAAACACGCTCTCGGAAATGGTCTGAATACTGTCGGTTTCAGACAAATCTTCGAATATTGTTCGAACCGATTTGGGCGAATACTTCGCGAGCAGCAGCTTCATCTCGCTGAACCCGGCGCAGCCGAGGATCTTGCAAAATCGAATAATACTCGATTCTGCGATGCCCAGCTCGGCGGCCATCTGCTGAATGCTGATCGAGGTAATATGTACCGGATCGGCTATGATATGGTCGGCAATCCGCTTTCCAACCTTGGAAAAAGTCGCATATTGCGACTGAATTGCAGCATAAACGTTTTTATCCATACGCTCACCTTTTATCTGTGTCATATTATGTTTTCATTGTAACACAATTCTTCCGGTTTGTGAAGGATGCACAAAAATGAACATTATTCTTTTTACAACATGAATTATTGAATTTTATTCCGCGCGGTGCTATACTTAATTACGGTCAATGGATTGGAGTTCCATTGAAAGGGTAAAAGCTGAAGCAAGAGATTACGTCCGGACAACTTCTCAAACTGCGGTTCACCGAAAAAGCACGTTCAGTGCTCGATAACGGGCCGTGCAGCTCCAACTGGCAGAAAAGAAAAATAAAAAAGGACTGAGCAAAACCATGGGCAAATCCAGCAACCCGACTTTCGCGGGTGATAAGGAATTTGAGAAGATCCATCTCAAAGAAAAGTTTTCCTACGGCCTCGGCGACGTTGCCTGCAACGTTGTCTACGCCCTGACAACCTCGCTGCTGATTTACTTCTACACCAACGTAGTCGGCATCTCCGCAGCAATGATCGGTACCATCATGCTGTTCTCGCGTTTCTTCGATGGTATTTCCGACGTACTGATCGGTCACCTGGTTGACCGCACGCATTCCAAGCACGGCAAGTCCCGTGCATGGATCCTCTGGATGATGATTCCGTACGGCATCGCAGCAATCCTGCTGTTCACCGTTCCGCCTGCTACGCCGATCGTAAAGGGCATTTACGTTTTCATTACTTATAACTTCTGCACCACCGTTGTTTACACCGCACTGAACCTCCCGTATGCAACGCTGGCAACCCTGATGACCCGCGACACCGACCAGCGCGCCGTTGTCAACCTGTTCCGTACCGGCATGTCCGCCCTCGGCAACATGGTCATCACCGCAGTAACCTTCCCGCTGGTTACCCGTCTGGGTGACACCCAGCAGGCATGGATTGAGGTTTCCATCCTCTACGCCATCGTTTCCATCATCATGCTGTTCATCTGCTTCAAGAACTGCCATGAGCGCGTCAAGGAAGAGACCAAGACCAAGGACGGCAAGAACGTTCCGCTCTGGATGGGCATCAAGCTCTGCGTCACCAACAAGTACTTCATCATGTTCTTCATGCTCGCTGTGTTCCTGTCCTTCTATGAGGCAGTTACCGGCACCTGCAACGCATACTACGCACAGTACATTCTCGGCAACCGCGACCTGCTCGGCGCACTCGCATCGTTCGAGTCCATTCCGCAGATCGTTACCGTTCTTGTTCTGTCTCCGTTCATCGCAAAGTTCGGCAAGCGCAACGTAGCGCTGATCGGTGCGATCGTCGCCGTTATCGGCACGGTCTCCCTGTTCATCAACCCGAGCGCCCTCAATCTTGCACTGTTTGCCTGCGTCATGCGCGGCATCGGCAAGGGCTGCTTCCGCGGCGTCAAGTACTCCATGCTCGCTGACGTTATCGAGTACGGCGCATGGAAGAGCGGCATCCGTGTACAGGGCCTGATGGTATCTGCTACCACCGCCGGCCAGAAGTTCGGCTCCGGCATGACCAGCGCAATCTTCGGTGCTCTGATGAGCCTCGTAGGTTTCGCCGGCACCGTGACTATCAACGCAGCACAGTCTCAGATGCTGATCGGTATCTACATCATCGGCAACATCATTGCCTGGGGCGGCATCGGCGTTCTGCTGATCTTCTACAAGCTCGATAAGATCTATCCGCGCATTATTACCGAGATGAAGCAGCGCGAGGCTGCTGAGGCAGAAAAGGCCGCTGCAAACGCATAACTCAGACATACTCTGACACTCATTAATCATCTTTTTTCTTCCCTTATATGGCAACAGCCGGCGGAGTCATGTATTCTGCCGGCTGCCCCTTATTACGCATGACCCTATCCCGGCGCATAACAAACTTGAAAGGCGTGTAACAAACAAATGGAAACTATGTCCTATGAAAACCGTATCGCCCTCGGCAATCTGGTACCGACGCTCGGTCAGTTCAAGGTAATGGATAAAATTCCGCAGTACCAGCAGTGCGAGGTGCACAATCTGGTCGAGGCACCGGCTGAGGTGCCCGAGGTGCTGCGCCATGTCGTGTTCAACATCGAACGCGGTCAGACGCTGCACGAGACCATCGACTTCCTCAACATGTGTCCGGACTTCAAGAACATTGACATCATCTACGCGAACGAGCTCGATGACGGCGCGGTCCGCTCGGGCAACTGCAACGTGGCGTATGAGATCGCCAAGTCCATCGGCATGAACTATGCTTACGGTCTGGAGTTCATCGAGCTGGTCAACCCGGACGACAACAAGGGTTTCCACGGCAACGCCCTGTTCTCGCGCTGGCCGATCCGCTGGGCGAAGGTCGTTCACATGCCCGAGCAGTACAACTGGTACTATGACCGTCAGAAGCGCATCGGCGCGCGCGTTGCCATTGTCTGCTCGCTCGACATCGGCGGCCGGGAAGTCGGCGCGGTCAGCGTCCATCTGGAGAACCGCGCGGACAGCAAGGGCCGCGAAGCCCAGATGGCAGTCGTGTATGATGAGATCAAAAAGTCGTTCGCGCCGGACACGCCGGTCATGATCGGCGGCGACCTGAACACCAATACGTTTGACGGCAACGACATCCCGGGCTTCACCAAGCTGTTCAACGACCCGGAGCGCCTTGCCAAGCACATGGCGGCGGTCGAAAAGTACGAGCGCGTCCTGCCGCAGGCAGAGGAGAACGGCTTCTCCTACCGCGAGTTCAGCAGCACCGAAGGCACGCGCCGCAAGCCGATGCCGGGCGGCAAGAGTATGCTGCTCAAGCTGGACTGGCTGATGGCGCGCGGCATGGAATGCGTCGACCACGGCACGGTCTCGACTGAGACGAAGGACTGCACCTGGGCCGAGCCGGGCAGTACGCTGGCGAAGTTCACAGGTCCCGAGCTGTCCGACCACAACGCCTGCTGGGCAGACTGTCGATTCGTAAAGTAAATACTGAAATCTATTGTAGAAAGCTGCACACGCTGCATACATATTGGCAGCGTGTGCACTTTTTATCGAGTGAGGAGAACCTACATCAAATGAGTGGAATGATACAATACCTGCGCGAACTTCATTTCGCCTCGGTCGTAGTGCGGCTCGCCCTTGCGATGCTGCTCGGCGGCTGCATCGGTCTGGAGCGCGGACGCAAGCGCCGTCCGGCCGGTTTCCGCACCTATATGCTCGTCTGTCTTGGCGCGGCGCTGACCGTGCTGCTCAGCCTGTACGAATTTACCATGGTGACAGGGCCGTGGTCGGATATTTGCGCAGAGATCGGCATAAAAACCGACGTTTCGCGTTTCGGCGCACAGGTCATCAACGGCATCGGCTTTCTGGGCGCAGGAACCATTCTCGTTACCGGCCGCCAGCAGGTCAAGGGCCTGACCACTGCCGCGGGTCTGTGGGCGTCGGCCTGCACCGGCCTTGCGGTCGGCGCAGGATTTTACGAGTGCGTGCTCATCGCATTCGCGATGATATTTCTCAGCATCCGCCTGTTCCCAATTGTGGATGCGTACATACAGGAGAACGCGCGTGACATCAATCTGTACATGGAGTTCTATTCGCTCGGGGACATCAGTACCATCATCAATCAGCTGAAATCGCAGAACGTGCAGATCTACGACATCGATATCGAGCGGAACAAAAGTGGCGAGGCGTTGCACCCAAGTGCGATCTTCTCGATCCGCCTCAATGAAAAAATACCGCACACGCAGCTTCTCTCCGATCTGGCGGAGTTGGACTGCCTTTGCGTGATCGAAGAGCTGTAAGGAGTGGACTGCTATGTTATCTGTTTTTGACGGCCTGCGCGACGTGACGACGCTTTCTGTGTTCGTGCGTCTGGCCTGTGCGCTCATCTGCGGCGGCATTATCGGTATCGAGCGCTCGTACAAGCGCCGCCCGGCCGGCTTCCGCACGCACATCCTCATCTGCATCGGCGCGGCCATCACCACGCTGACGAGTCAGTATCTGTATCTGAATATGCACTATTTTACAGATATGGCGCGCCTCGGTGCACAAGTTGTTGCGGGTATCGGCTTCATCGGTGCGGGCACCATCATCGTTACCAAGCGGCAGCGCGTCAAGGGTCTGACCACGGCAGCTGGTCTCTGGACCTCGGCCATCATCGGCCTCACCTTTGGCGGCGGCTTCTACGAGGGCGGCATTCTCGCGACTGTGTTCATCATGCTCGCCGAGCTTGTGTTCTCGCGTATCGAGTACCGCGTGCTCGAAAATGTGCCGGAGATCAATCTGTATATGGAATACGAGGGAAAGCACTGTCTGGATGATGTGCTTCAGCTCTACCGCAGCTGCAATATTAAAGTGCTGAACATCCAGATTACACGCTCGGCAGAAAACGGTGAGCATAACGCCTGCGCTATCTTTACGCTGCGCCTGCCGCGCAGCTGCGGCGTAGAAAAGCTGCTGACACTTGTCGGCAGGCGCGAGGGAATTGTGTCGGTGGAAGAGCTGTAAACCACACCGAATTTCAAAAAACAGAAAACCAAAGCGGTGATGCGCCTCGTATTTGGAGGCTGCATTGCTGCTTTCTTTCGTTTTTACCCGATGTGCCGTCGCGCAAGATGAAGAAAAATATCGAGTCGCTGTAAAAAGACAGTAAGGGTCACAGGGATTTTTCTCTGCGGGGCTGGATTTGAACCATCAAATCCGCTGCTTGTTACGACATATTCCACGCAAAAAACTCAATATTGACACCATCGAAACAAACCGGAGCGCACAGCTGAATTTCAGGCTGTACGCTCCGGTTTTTGCTGCTCAGATTGGCGTTCATAAAAATTTCTAAAAAGGTTTTTTTCAGTTTTTGAGAGCAAAGGTTGTAGTTGATTAGCAGAGGGACAAATTCGGCAAAATTCAGAAGAGAGGATCAGCAGATGATGGTCTGCCGGGGCGGTATCCAACAGCTTTCCTGCCATGCGCAGAGCCAGTCCGTCCCGGTTCCATCCGGCGGCAAAGTAATTGAAAATTTTTCTTTCTACGATTTTTTCGCTGAAATTCCTCGGTATCCGCGCAGACCGCCCGCTTACTGCCGCAGAAAATACACCAGACACGGCCGGCCGCCGGTGCGGTAGTCCATTTCGCTGCCGATGATCCGCCGGTCGGTCAGATAATTCATGTACCGGCGCACGGTTACGACCGACAGTCCGACGTGCGAGGCGATTTCATCGCTCGTGTGCCGCTCGTCCGGCGCGGCGCGCAGATAGGCCTCGATCCGCGCAAGAGTCTGGCTTTGCAGACCCTTCGGGGGAGCAGCAGACGGCGCCGGCGCCGTTTGCCGGAACAGCGTGTGATCGAGCACATCCTGACTGAAGCTGTCGCGCTGCACGCTTTTCCGGCGGCGGCAGAACACCTCGAGCGCCTGCTGAAACCGTTCATAGGCAAAGGGCTTGACCAGATAATCCACGGCGCCCAGCCGCACCGCGTCATTGACTGTTTTGGCATCGTTTGCAGACGTTACCATGATCACATCTGCGTCCACGCCCTTCGCGCGGAGCTGCATCAGCAGCTCGGTGCCGCTCATCTGCGGCATGTAAACGTCCAGAATGATCAGGTCGATCGGATTGCGCTGAAGCCAGAACAGAGCCGGATGCGCCGCCGAAAAGGTCTGTACGACGGCAAAACGGCTGTCCTGTTCCACATAACGGCGGTTCAGCCGCGTGATCATCGGATCATCTTCAATAATGACCACTGTATACATTACAGATCGTTCCTCCTTAGGTCTGTGCGCGGCTTTCCGCGTCGGAAAACGTGATGATGAATGAGCTGCCGATGCCCGGCTCGGACTCCACGCGGATCGTGCCGCCGAAGGCGTCTACGGTCTCCTTGACGAGCGAAAGTCCCGTGCCGCGTCCCTCGCCCTTGGTCGAGAAGCCGCGCTCAAAAATACGGTCGAGCTGCGGCGCTGCCATGCCTGCGCCGCTGTCATCCACGCTGAGGAGCATGCCGTGCTCGCCCTCGCGGATGCTGACGGTCACTTCCTTCTGCGCATTCTCCGGTGCGCTGCGCAGGGCGTCGAACGCATTTTCCGTCAGATTGCCGAGGATGGTGATCAGGCTGCTGGCCGGCAGGTACTGTCCGTCCCCGCGCAGCTCGCTAGCCGGGTCGAGGACGAACCGGATGCCCAGCTCGGCGGCGCGGTATGACTTGCCGATCAGGAGAGCCGCGACCGACGGCTCCTGAATGCGCTCGGAGATATAGCTGATCGAGTGTGCGCGCGTCTTCGTCAGACGCAGAACGTATTCCTCGGCCTGCCTGTTTTCCCCGAGCTGGAGCAGACCGAGAATGACATGTAGCTTGTTGGTGAACTCGTGCGTATACGCCCGCAGCGCCTCCACGATATGCTGTACGCCGGTCAGATCCTGCGCCAGCCTTGTGACCTCGGTGCGGTTGCGGAAAATAGCGATCGCGCCCTCGATCTCCCCGTCGCGCCAGAGCGGCATGCGGTCGGATATGACCGAAACGTGCTTGATGGATTCCAGACTGATGTTGTACTCGCTTTTTCCGGTCTGCATGACGCGCGCGATGGTCGAACGCGGATAGATCGCCCTGAGCGGCTGTCCGAGCGCATCACTCGTGCGGATGCTGAGGATGTCCGCCGCCGCACGGTTGATATAGGTGATCGTGCTGTGCGAATCAATGGCCAGCAGACCCTCGTCGAGCGCGTCGAGGATATCCATGCGCTGCAAAAACAGCTGACGGAACGCATCCGGCTCATAGCCGAGCAGCTCCTGCTTGATATGATTGGAGAAGCGCACGCTGAGCAGACTGCCGACACCGAGCGCGAGCAGGGTGATCAGACAGTAGAACAGCAGCACGCGCAGCACCGTCCGGCGATAGGAGCGCAGATACAGACCCGCCATCACGATGCCTAACGCCTGTCCGTTTTCATCGCGCACCACGGCGTAGGCGCAGCGGTCGGCGCCCTCCGGCATCTCATCGCTGGAAAGCAGCGGTTTCTGCTCGCTGTACAGGCGGCGGACCGTATCGGCCCGCAGGGTCGGCAGCACGGACGCCTCTCCTTCGCCAGCGGCGAGATCGTAGAATACCAAAGGCCTGCCCTGTACGTCATATATGCCGAGCATATCCACCGCAGCTACGCGGCGGACGGTCCGTTCGAGATACTGCTGCGCGGTATCGGTCTGGATCGTATCCGTCAGGAGCGGCGCGTCGGCCACCATCTGCGCGGCGTTGGACAGCAGCTGATCGCGTGCGTACACATCCTGATACAGGCCGATGCCGAGCCCGACCGAGGTCGAGAGCAGCACCACGATGGCGATGCACTGGATCAGCATCCGGCGCACACGCCGGTGCAGCGAGCCGGATGAGTGTGCATTTGTCAATTTCATTCCCCCTTGGAAAAGCTATTTTATATCATAGCACACTGGTCAAAGTTCATCAAATCTCTTTCGGAAATTTTATGAAACCCGTCAAATTGCGCGGGTTTATTTTTTTTATTTTCGTAAGCTTGCGAAGAACCCGCCGGATTTCTACAATAGGAACGCAAAGCAAAACAAACGAGGTGATGCCCTTTGGGAGAAATCAAAGCGGAATTGAATGCCGAGCTGCAAACCCACATTGCGTTCGAGATTCCGCTGTTTGGCGGGATACCGGTACCGGAATCCGCCGTGGTAAGCTGGGTCATCATAGCGGTGCTGACCCTGCTCGCCGTCTGGCTGACGCACGGGCTGCGAAAACGGCCGGGACGCCGGCAGGCGGCCGCCGAAATGCTGGTGGGCTTCATCAACGGCTTCTGCCGCGACACGCTGGGCGACAAATACTGGCGTGCGTTCGCGCCGTATCTCGGCACGGTCGGTCTGTATCTCGCGCTGGCGAACATGGCCGGGCTGTTCGGCGTTACCCCGCCGACCAAGGACCTGAACGTGACCGCCGGTCTGGCGATCATGAGCGCCCTGCTGATCTACGGCGCGCAGTTCCGCTTCCACGGTCTGCGCGGCGGTCTGAAGAAGTTCAGCGAGCCGGTCGCGGTCGTCACGCCGCTCAACATCATGGAGATCGGCATCCGGCCGCTGTCGCTCTGCATGCGACTGTTCGGCAACATCTTCGCCGGCTTCGTCATCATGGAGCTGGTCAAGATGGTCGTTCCGGTCGTTGTGCCCATCCCGCTGAGCCTGTATTTCGATGTGTTCGACGGCATGATACAGGCAGTCGTATTCGTCTTCCTGACAACGCTTTTCCTGTCGGAATCGCTTGAGTAACCACTGTTTTATTTGAGAAAGGACTACAAAAAATGAGTATTGCAATTGGTGCAGCTATCGCAGTTCTGACCGGCATCGGCGCCGGTCTCGGTATCGGCTACGCGACCGCGAAATCTTCGGAGGCCATCGCCCGTCAGCCGGAGGCCTCGGGCCAGATCAGCAAGAACCTGATCCTCGGCTGTGCGCTGGCTGAGGCAACCGCCATCTACGGCTTCCTGATCGCTATCCTGCTCATCTTCATGAATTGATCGGGGTGAGATCGAATGATCCTCAATCTAAATGCACAGATCATCTGGGTGTTTGTTGACCTGCTGATCCTGTTCGTGCTGATGAAGAAGTTCCTGTTCGGGCCGATCACCAGAATGCTGGACGACCGCGCACAGGAGGTATCGGACACGCTCGATCAGGCGGACAGGCGTCTGGCCGAGGCCGAGCAGCAGCAGACCGCGCATGCGGCGCAGCTCGCCTCTGCGAAGGCGGAGGCCGCGCAGATCATAGAGGACGCCCGCGCACGCGGTCAGCAGGAATACGACCGCATGGTCGCGGAGGCCCGCACCGCCGTGCAGCGTCTGGAGGAGCAGTCGGCGCAGCGCCGTGAATCCGAGCGGGCGCAGATGCTCCGCGAGGCGAAAAAGGAGCTCGCGGCTCTCGTTCTGCTGACCACCGCAAAGGTATCCCGGCAGACGCTCGACAGCGACACTGACCGCGCCATGATCGACGATTTCCTGCGCGAAGAAACGGAGGCTGCACGATGAATTCGACCGCCGTACAGTATGCCGGGGCGCTGCGCCATGCCGGGTGCACGCTGAGCGAGCTGCGGCGCACCGCCGACTGCCTGACCGGCTGTGCGGAGCTGTGGGACGCCCTGTGCTCGCCCGCCGTGTCGGCACGGGAGAAAAAGGCCGTGCTGGCCCGTCTGCCCGCTTTTGACGCGCGGGGAGAGCTGCGGCATTTCTATCTGCTGCTGGCGGACAAAAACCGCTTTGCGCTCCTGCCCGAGATCGTCCGGCAGTTCCGTCTGCTCGAGCTGCGCGAAAACGGCGAGGGTCTGTGCGTATTCCGCAGCGCCCGTGAGCCGGAGGAGCAGTCGCTCGGCGCACTGGCCCGCCTGCTGTGCGCACGGCACGGCTACCGCGCGGTTACGTTCGAGATTGTGACGGACGAAACGCTGCTCGGCGGCTTTACCGCCGAGATCGACGGCGTAACATACGATAAAAGCGTGCGCGGACAGCTTCGCGCATTGGCGCATGACCTGTAAGGGGTGAAAACCATTGAACCATTCAGACGAGATTTTATCCATTCTCCGCGAGGAGATCGAACAGTATGACAACCGAACGCGTTGTGACGAGACCGGTACGGTCATCGAGGTCGGCGACGGCATCGCCACCGTATACGGACTGAACCGCGCGGTCTACGGCGAACTGGTGCAGTTCGACACCGGCGTGCGCGGCATCGTGCTCGACCTCAAGCGCGACAGCGCGGGCGTGGTGCTGCTCGGCAGCGAGGACGGCCTGCATGAAGGCTCGACCGTTTCGCGCACCGGACGCGCAGCTGACGTTCCGGTCGGCGAGGCGCTGATCGGACGCACGGTCAACGCCCTCGGCGAGCCGATCGACGGGCTCGGCCCGATCGAAACGACCGAGCGCCGCCCGATCGAACGCGAGGCCTCGGGCGTGGTATCGCGCGAGCCGGTCAACCAGCCTATGCAGACCGGCATCCTTGCCATCGACGCGATGGTGCCGATCGGACGCGGTCAGCGCGAGCTGATCATCGGCGACCGCCAGACCGGCAAGACTTCCATCGCCATCGACACCATCCTGAACCAGAAGGGGCAGGACATGATCTGCATCTATGTGGCCATCGGTCAGAAGGCGTCCACGGTCGCGCGTCTGCGCGGCACGCTGGAGAAATACGGCGCGCTTGATTACAGCATCATCGTTTCCGCCACTGCGGCGGACGGTGCGCCGCAGCAGTATATCGCGCCGTATGCCGGCGCGGCGATCGGTGAGTATTTCATGAGCAAGGGACGCGATGTGCTCATCGTCTACGACGATCTGTCCAAGCACGCAGTCGCCTACCGCACGCTGTCGCTGCTGCTGCGCCGCTCTCCCGGCCGCGAGGCATATCCGGGCGACGTATTTTATCTGCATTCCCGCCTGCTCGAGCGCGCGTGCCGGCTGACGCCGGAGTACGGCGGCGGCTCGATGACCGCCCTGCCGATCATCGAAACGCTCGCGGGCGATGTCTCCGCCTATATCCCGACCAACGTCATTTCCATCACCGACGGTCAGATCTATCTGGAAAACGACCTGTTCTTCGCCGGTCAGCGCCCGGCGATCAACGTCGGTCTGTCGGTATCCCGCGTCGGCGGCGCCGCTCAGACCAAGGCCATCAAAAAGACCGCCGGTACGCTGCGCATCGATCTTGCCCGCTTCCGCGAGCTGGAGGTATTCACCCAGTTCAGCTCGGATCTGGACAGGGACACCCAGCAGGCGCTCGAGCACGGCAAACGGCTGATGGAGATACTCAAGCAGCCGCTGTGTCATCCGATGCCGGTATGGCGGCAGGCGGTCATTCTGTATGCGGCCACCAACGGCCTGCTCCGCGATGTACCGCTCGACCGCGTGCGCGGCTTTGTGCAGGACTTCGCGGACAGCCTGCCGGATGCGCTGCTGACCGAGATCCAGTCCACCGGCACCCTGACCGGAACGGCCGCCGAGCAGATCCGGGAGGCACTCGAGACCTATAAAGAACAGGTGAGCGCAGCATGGCAGGCATAAAGGAGATCCGAACCCGTATTGACAGCGTGCAGCAGACGCTCAAGATCACGAACGCGATGTATCTGATCTCGTCCTCCAAGATGCGCAAGGCAAGGCAGCAGCTGAACAATGTACAGCCGTATTTTCTCAAGATCAGCTCTACAATCGCGGATATCCTGCACCATTCTCCCGAGATCGAGCATATTTATTTCGACAAGCGTCCCGAGGTCAAGCGCCGCAAAGCCGGCTACATCGTTATCACGGGCGACAAGGGACTGGCCGGCGCGTACAACCACAATGTGCTCCGGCTGGCCGAGGAGCAGCTGGCGCAGGAGGACGACCCCACGCTGTTCCTGATCGGTCAGATGGGACGCGCCTACTTTGCCGAGCGCGACATCCGCGTGGACGGCGAGTTCATGTTCACGGTGCAGGACCCGACGATCGCCCGTGCGCGTGATATTGCAGATATTTTCATCCGTCTGTTCCGCGAAGGACAGCTGGACGACGTGTACGTTGTTTACACCGAAATGGTAACGCCCATGCGGCTCGAGCCGCGCGTGCAGAAGCTGCTCCCGCTGGACATCGATGCGTTCCCGTGGGAGCCGCGTCCGGGCGAGAACGGCCTGTATCATCAGACGGTGCAGTATGTGCCCTCGGCCGACCGGGTGCTCGAGCATCTGGTGCCGGGCTGCGTCAAGGGCGAGCTGTTCGGCGCGCTGGTCGAGTCGTTCTGCGCCGAGCAGAATGCCCGCATGACGGCTATGGATGCCGCGACGGACAACGCGCGTGATATGCTCAAATCGCTTTCGCTGCATTACAACCGCGCACGGCAGTCCGCTATCACGCAGGAGATCACCGAGATCGTCGGCGGCACGCAGGGCAGCGCGACAGAGACGCCGCAGCCGCGCCGTTCGATTCCGACGCGAACCGTCCGTTTTCTGGCGGACGGCAGCCGCGCATAGAAAGTGAGGAAAAAACTATGAAACGCAAAGGTACCGTAGTGCAGGTGACCGGCCCGGTCGTAGATGTTGCCTTTGAGGGCGGCAGTCTGCCGGAGATCAACGAGGCTCTGTCTGTTGCACCGGACGGGCAGGTGCGCATGATGGAGGTCGCACAGCATATCGGCGGTGACACGGTGCGCTGCATTATGCTCTCCCCGAGTGAAGGAATCGGCCGCGGCGACGAGGTGCTGTCCACCGGCCGCACCATCGAAGCGCCGGTCGGTGAAGCGACGCTGGGACGAATGTTCAATGTGCTGGGGCAGGCCATCGACGAAAAGGGAACGGTCGAGGCGCAGGAAAAGTGGTCGATCCACCGCGATCCGCCGGCGTTTTCCCAGCAGAACCCGACGACCGAGATCCTCGAAACCGGCATCAAGGTCATCGACCTGCTCGCGCCGTATGCCAGAGGCGGCAAGATCGGCCTGTTCGGCGGCGCGGGTGTCGGCAAGACCGTCCTGATTCAGGAGCTGATCCACAATATCGCCACCGAGCACGGCGGCTACTCGATCTTCACCGGCGTCGGCGAGCGTACCCGCGAGGGCAACGATCTGTGGCGCGAGATGGCGGAATCCGGCGTGCTGAGCAAGACCGCGCTGGTGTTCGGCCAGATGAACGAGCCGCCCGGAGCACGTATGCGCGTGGCGCTGACTGGTCTGACCATGGCGGAATACTTCCGCGATGTGAAAAAGCAGAACGTGCTGCTGTTTATCGATAATATCTTCCGTTATGTACAGGCCGGCTCGGAGATCTCCGCGCTGATGGGCCGCATGCCCTCGGCGGTCGGCTATCAGCCGACGCTGGCCGATGAGGTCGGCGCGCTGCAGGAGCGTATCGCCTCCACAAAGGACGGCGCGATCACGTCGGTTCAGGCGGTCTATGTCCCGGCGGACGACCTGACCGACCCGGCTCCGGCCACGACCTTCACGCATCTGGACGCAAAGACCGTGCTATCCCGCAAGATCGTCGAGCAGGGCATCTACCCGGCGGTAGATCCGCTGGATTCCACCTCGCGCATTCTGGAGCCGGACATTGTCGGCGAGCGGCATTACAAGGTCGCGCGCGGCGCGCAGGAGCTTTTGCAGCGCTATCGTGAGCTTCAGGACATCATCGCCATCCTCGGCATGGAGGAGCTGGGAGCGGACGACCGACGCATCGTCGATCGCGCCCGCCGGATGCAGCAGTATTTCTCGCAGCCGTTCTCGGTAGCGGAGCAGTTCACCGGCCTTGAGGGCCGCTATGTGACCCTGGAGGACACGATCAGCGGCTTTGAAGCCCTGCTCGGCGGAGAACTGGATCAGTATCCGGAGGCTGCCTTCTCCATGGTCGGTACAGTGGACGAGGTTCGCCGGAAAGCGCAGGATATGGGGGCGCTTTGATGGAAAACACCTTCTATCTGGAGATCATCACGCCGGATCGGCAGTTTTATACCGGCCCGGCAGACAGTCTGGTCATGCCTGCGCTCGACGGTGAATACGGCGTGCAGCCGGGGCATGAACCGGTCGTTACCGCACTTCGTCCGGGCACCGTCCGGTTTCACGCCGAGGGCGTCCGGCACGAGGTGGTCGTCAGCGACGGCTTTGCCGAGATCATGCCGGACTATGTCATCCTGCTGGTATCCAGCGCAGAGCGGCCCGAGGAGATCGACCGCAAGCGTGCCGAGCGCGCCCGCGAGCGCGCCGAGGAGCGTCTGCGCCAGAAGCAGAGTATTCGTGAATATCATCTATCCAAGGCGGCGCTGGCTCGTGCCATGGCACGACTCAAGGCGACCCGCTGACCTCTCTCCCAGCGCCTGCCCCGGTGTCATCAGATGGAACATCGGAGCAGGCGCTTTTTCGATAAAAAAGCAGGGGCTGACTCAGAATGATTGCATGAAATCACCTGAGTCAGCCCCTTTAGGGCAACACCGCACAATTAAAGCTGCGGCGCTTTGCGGAAATTTTGTGCCCTG
>ENA-OUNS01000671-OUNS01000671.1-human-gut-metagenome-genome-assembly--contig:-NODE-671-length-26831-cov-5.087093_pt1 | contig 26831 bp, 31 predicted proteins | sample MGYA00243237_ERZ505104 | MGnify/ENA primary metagenome ERZ505104 (study PRJEB26097, sample SAMN02711295) | human gut metagenome | biome: Gut microbiome | host: Homo sapiens | place: Denmark: Copenhagen...
ATCTCATGTACCGCGAGAGCGGCGACAAGGAACTGCTGTTTATCCTCGGCGGGATGCTGTTCCTTTAGTGCGCGGGCACGAACGGCTCGGGCGGCTGCGCGTCGGGGAGAAAATGGCTCAAAATGGCCTGCGCGATGCGCGGGCAGGCCTTGCCGTCGCCGTAGGGATTGACGGCCTTGGCCATCCGGTCATAGGCGGCCGGATCGTCGAGCAGTTCAGCGGCCAGACGGTAGATGTCCTCCGTATCCGTGCCGGCGAGCTTGACGGTGCCGGCGGTGACGGCCTCCGGCCGCTCCGTCTCGCGCCGGAGCACGAGCACGGGCTTGCCGAGTGCGGGGGCTTCCTCCTGAATACCGCCGGAATCGGTCATGACCATGTAGCTGCGCGCCATGAGCCGGTGCATATCCACGGCGTCGAGCGGTGCGATGAGCCGGATGTTCGGCACGCCGCCGAGCAGCTCCTCCGCCGTGCTGCGCACGACCGGGCTCAGGTGCACGGGATAGACGATCTCCACGTCCGGGTAGTCGAGCGCCAGACGGCGCACGGCGGTGAAGATGTTGCGCATGGGCTGGCCGTAATTCTCGCGCCGGTGGCAGGTCATGGCGATGACCCGCCGCGAGAAATCGACCTGCTGCAGCTCGTCCGAGACGAACTGCTCTCCGCGGACGGTGTAGGCCATGGCGTCGATGACGGTGTTGCCGGTGACAAAAATGTCGCCCTCCACGGCCTCACGCTCGAGGTTGTGGGCGTTGTTTGCGGTCGGTGCGAAGTGCAGCGTGGCAATGCGGCCGACGAGCGAGCGGTTCATCTCCTCCGGGAAGGGGGACCAGCGGTCATACGTGCGCAGCCCTGCCTCCACGTGGCCGACGGGGATCTTGGCGTAAAATGCGGCGAGTGCGCCGGCAAACGTCGTCGTGGTGTCGCCGTGGACAAGCACAATGTCCGGCTGCACCTCGCTGAGCACTTCGCGCATCCGCTCGAGCACGCGCGTCGTGATCGCGGTCAGGTCCTGCCCCTGCTGCATGATGTTGAGGTCATAATCTGCACGGATGCCGAAGCAGTCCATGACGGAGTCGAGCATTTCCCGGTGCTGCGCCGTGATGCAGACGATGCTTTCGATCTCGGGGTGCTTTTGCAGCTCGAGCACGAGCGGTGCCATTTTGATCGCCTCCGGCCGGGTGCCGAAAACGGACATGACTTTAATGCGTTTGCTCATCGTTGACCTCCTGCGCGGGTGTTTCGGCGGCCGCGGCGTCGTTTGCCTGTTCGGCCGCTTCGGCTTCCGCCTGCGCGTCCGCTGCGGCCTGTGCCTCCTGCAGCTCCACGTCGATGTGGTGCTTGCGTACGCTCTTGCGGATGAAGGCGCACACGACAAAGCCAATCAGCAGCGCGAGGACGAGCAGCGCGATGCGGATGGAGCCCTTCGTCGTGAGCACGACGGCGGCGAGGCCGAGCGTGGCGCTGATGGCGTAGAGGATCGCGACGGCCTGCTTCTGGTTCAGACCGAGATCCATGAGCTTGTGGTGGAAGTGACCGCGGTCGGCGTGAAACGGGCTCTGCCCGTGCAGGATGCGGCGGCAGAACGCGAAGAGCGTGTCCGACAGCGGCACGGCCAGCGCGAGCACCGGCACGACAAACGTGACGATCGCGTAGAACTTGAACAATCCGAGCACCGACACTGTTGACAGCACGTAGCCGAGCAGCAGGGAACCGGTGTCGCCCATGAAAATACGGGCGGGGTTGAGGTTGTAGGGCATAAAGCCGATGCATGCGCCGGCGAGCGCTGCGACGATGAGCGCCACGTTCGGCTCCGACACGAGCAGCGCCACGACCAGAATGGTCACGCAGCTGATGGTCGACACGCCGACGGCCAGACCGTCAAGCCCGTCGATGAGGTTGACGGAGTTGGTGATGCCGACGATCCACAGCACGGTCAGCGGAATAGCGAGCCAGCCGAGGACGATGGCCTCCTGGCTGCTGAACACGTTCGGGTTCGACACGACGTTGATGACCACGCCGTGCAGCACGGCGATGACGGCAGCGAGGATCTGGATCAGAAACTTCGTCCACGCGCGCAGGGAGATGATGTCATCGATCACGCCGGTGATGACGATGATGATCGACCCGAGCAGAATGCCGCGCACCTCCTGCGTGATGTCCACGAACAGGAGCATCGACACGATGAAGCCCAGAAAAATGGCCAGACCGCCCATACGGGGGATGGGATGATCGTGCACGCGCCGGGCCTCGCCCGGCACATCCATGGCGCCGAGTTTTTGCGCCAGGATCTTGACGACCGGCGTCAGCGCAAAGCTGACCACGAACGCGATGAGGATCGCAAGCATGACTTTGATCCAGACAGCAGTGTTAAGAAACATGAGAACCGTTCTCCAATAAGATAAGTATTATTTGGCGACGAAGCCGACCTTCTTATAGACCTTGCGCAGCGTTTTGTTGGCGATGTAGGACGCCTTTTCCGCGCCGGCTTTGTAGACGCTCTCGAGATAGGCTTTGTCCTTGAGCAGGCGCTCGCTCTCCTCGCGGATGGGGCGCAGCGTCTCGACGACGGCCTCGCCGACGGCGGGCTTGAACGCGCCGTAGCCCTTGCCCTCGAATTCCGCCTCAATGGCCTCAAACGTCTTGCCGGTGCAGGCGGCGTAGATGCTCATGAGGTTCGACACGCCAGGCTTGTTCGCCAGATCGTAGCGCACACAGCGCTCAGTGTCGGAGTCCGTGACGGCCTTTTTGAACTTGCGCATGATGACGTCCGGCTGGTCGAGCAGGTACACGGTACCGTTGGGGTCTTTGTCAGATTTGGACATTTTGTTTTCCGGCGATACAAGACTCATGACGCGCGCGCCGACCTTCGGAATGTACGGCTCGGGGATCTTGAACACGTCGCCGTAGATGTTGTTGAAGCGGGTGGCCACGTCGCGGCAGAGCTCAACGTGCTGCTTCTGGTCGCTGCCGACGGGGACGTAGTCCGGCTGATAGAGCAGAATGTCCGCCGCCATCAGGGCGGGGTAGGTGAAGAGGCCGCCATTGATGTTCTCGGCATTCTTGGCGCTTTTATCCTTGAACTGCGTCATGCGCGAAAGCTCACCGAACATGGTGTAGCAGTTGAGCACCCAGCCAAGCTGGGTGTGCGCGGGCACATGGCTCTGGATGAAGAGTGTGTTCTTTTCCGGGTCGAGGCCGCAGGCGATGTATTGCGCGAGCTGCTCGATGGTGCGGCGGCGCAGATCGGCGGGGTTCTGCCGCACGGTGATCGAGTGCAGGTCGGCCATGAAATAATAGCAGTCAAAGATCTCGGCGCGCTCGCTCCAGTTCTTGATCGCACCCAGGTAGGACCCGAGCGTCAGATCGCCGGAGGGCTGGATGCCGGAGAGCATGACTTTTTTTGCAGTTTTTTCTTCCATTTTTTATTACTTCCTTAACTGTCGTGCTGAAAATTCGCATTTGTTTGAATATTGTACCACAACCGGTGGTGGAATACAACACAGAAAGTTCCTTGACAATCCATGCGATGTAAAATAAGATATAAATAATTATGGTTTATCTATCCGGAGGATACAGAGAATATGAAAGATCAAAAGTGGTTTGAAAACATGGAGCAGCGCATCCCGCACGGCGAGGTGCGCACCCGTTTCGCGCCCAGCCCGACGGGCTATATGCACGTCGGCAATCTGCGCACGGCGCTGTATACGTACCTGATCGCGCGGCACGCCGGCGGTAAGTTCATTCTGCGCATCGAGGACACCGATCAGGGCCGCTATGTGGAGGGCGCGGTCGATGTCATTTACAGCACCATGCGTGCCTGCGGCCTGACGCATGACGAGGGCCCGGACGTCGGCGGTCCGGTCGGCCCGTATATCCAGACCGAGCGGCGGGGACTCTATAAAGAATACGCCGAGCTGCTCATCGCGCGCGGCCACGCCTACCGCTGCTTCTGCGATAAGGACGACGCTGCCGAAGAAAATGTTTCCGACGGCACGGTCATCCACAAATACGACGGCCGCTGCTCGCGCCTGAGTGAGGAAGAGATCGCGGCCAATCTCGCGGCCGGCAAGCCCTACGTCATCCGCCAGAAGATCCCGCGCGAGGGCAAGACCACGTTCCACGACGAGATCTTCGGCGACATCACGGTCGATAATGACACGCTCGACGATCAGGTGCTCATCAAGCGCGACGGTCTGCCGACGTATAACTTCGCCAACGTCGTCGACGACCATCTTATGGGCATCACGCACGTCGTGCGCGGGTCGGAGTACCTGTCGTCCACGCCGAAGTATAACCTGCTCTATGAGGGCTTCGGCTGGGAGATCCCGAAGTATATCCACTGTTCGCCGGTCATGCGCGACCAGCACAACAAAATGTCCAAGCGCCACGGCGACCCGTCGTATGAGGACCTGATCGCGCAGGGCTACCTGTCGGAGGCCGTGGTGAACTATGTGGCGCTGCTCGGCTGGGCGCCCGGCGGCGAGCGGGAAATCTACTCGCTGCCCGAGCTCGTGGAGGCGTTCGACATCAAGGGCATCTCCAAGTCTCCGGCTATCTTTGATATTGATAAGCTCAAGTATTTCAACAGCGAGTATATCCGCGCCATGACGCCGGAGCAGTTTGCCGCCGTGGCCGCGCCCTATATCCGCCAGACGGTGAAAAACCCGGCCATCGATCCCGCGCAGATTGCGCCGCTGCTGCAGCAGCGCTGCGAGGTGCTCACGGACATTCCGGAGAAGGTGGATTTCTTCGACGCGCTGCCGGAGTATGACATCGCGCTCTATACGAACAAGAAGTCCAAGACCGATCCCGCCGTCTCGCTCGAGATGCTCAAAACGGTGCGCCCCGTGCTCGCCGTGCTCCCGGCGTGGGACGATGAGACGTTGCTCGCGGCCATGAAGGATCTGGCCGAGCGGCTGGAAGTGAAAAACGCGAAGGTGATGTGGCCGGTGCGCATTGCGGTGTCCGGCCGCGCGGTGACGCCCGGCGGCGCGGTGGAGATCTGCCGCATCCTCGGCCGGGACGAGACCCTGCGCCGGATCGACGCCGGCATCGCCAAACTGGAAGGATGAGCGGCATGAAAAAACGCACGGGCGTGGAGCGGGCGGTCATCGTCATGGCTGTCGTGGTCGTGCTGCTCGCGATCGCGCTGATCGTGGTCAATGCGGCCGGCATCCGCATCCATAAGCCGGCGACGGAGACCCCGGTCGAGACGAATCTGCCGCAGTTCCCGTTTTCCGACGAGCCGGAGCTGATCCTCGGCAGCGGCCAGGCCCCGTCGCGCGACGCGCAGCAGGCAGTTTCCGTCGGCGGCGAGGACAAGACCATGCAGCTTGTCACAGGCTCGTTCGCACAGCGCGGCGGCCCGGATTTCTCGCTGTATCTGGACACTTCCGTGTTCCTGAGCACGGAGATGGACGGCAAGTGCTGCTTTGCCCGCGCGGACGACGCGAGCATGGACGCCTATCTGGAGATCCGCTATCACCCGGGCGCGGATGCGCAGACGCTCGCGGGCACGATCCTCAATGACTACGGCACCATTGCGACCACGGAGACGCTCGGTCAGGTCCAGCTCGGCGGCCTGAACGCCTACGGCGTCAGCGGCGCCACGGTGCAAAAACAGCTCGAGGCATACCTGATCCCGACGGCGGACGGCTGCGTTTCGGTCGTGCTCTGCCGGGCGGGGACGGCGCCAGCGGGCTGGTATGAGAGCCTGCTCGCCTCGGCGCAGACGCTGCAGATCACCGGCTGAGAAAAATTGCACATCAAAACCACCCTTTCCGGCAACACTAGTTCGGAAGGGGTGTTTTGCTATGAAGAAAAAAACACGCGTGCTCATCATTTCCTATACGGCGGCGCTCGTCGCGGCGCTCGCGATCGGCCTGATCGCCTGCCGCACGGACGCCAACCGCCGCCAGACGGCCATGGACGCCAATTACCGCCACGCTTACGGTGAGGTGCTCAACGCCGTGCAGGAGCTTGACAGTTCTCTGCAAAAGAGCCTGTACGCAACGACGGCGGCCATGGCGTGCACGGTCTGCACGGACATCTACAGCAATGCGCAGACGGCGGAAATGGCGCTCGGCGTGCTGCCGGTCAATTCCCATTCGCTCGAGCGCATCGCGCGCAATATCGCCCTCGCCGGAGACTATGCACGCACGCTCTCGCGCAATGCGGCGGAGGGCAGAACGTTCACGTCCGAGGAGCTGGAGCACCTGCGTGCTTTTTCCGACGCCACGACGCAGCTGAGTACGCAGCTTGCGGCGCTCGGCCAGTCGCTGTATGACGGCGCGGTCACGACGACGGCGCATGTGCGCAGCACGGAGTCGCTGGAGAATCTGGATCTGGAGACGGATCTGTCCGATACGCTCGAGGAAGAGCTTGCGGCGCTGGCCGATTCGTTTGAGGAACTGCCGCTTCCGATCGCGGACGGCAGCTATCAGGTGCGCACGGCGGCGGATTATGCCATGCTGGCGGGCCGCGGCGAGGTCACGGAGGAGCAGGCACAGGCTACGGCTGCGGCCTTTCTGGACATGGATGCGGCGCGCCTGCAGGCGACCGGCCGCTCGGAGGGCGCCGTGCCGTGCTGGAACTTCGACATCGACGACGGGGACGACACGTCCTATATCGCGGTCACGGTCTCCGGTGGGGAAGTGCTGCGCTATTATTCCTCCTGTGCCGGCGGCGAACCGGCGCTTTCCATCGATGAGGCGGTGGAAGCGGCCGCGGCGTTCCTGCGCGCGCGCGGCTATGACGGCATGCGCCTGATCGACACAGAGGACGCAGGGCAGTCGCTCATCTGCACGTTCTGCTATGTGCAGGACGATGTCCTGTGTACGGCGGATCAGCTGCGCGTGCGCGTCCGGCTCGATGACGGAGCGGTCTGCGGCTTCTCGTCGGCGTCGTATCTGGACACGCACCGGGCGCGCACGCTCCCGGCGGACACCATCGGCACCGAGGCAGGACAGGCGGCCGTGCCGGACGCGCTGCAGGTCGTGGATGCGCGCACGGCATTTCTCCGGCTCTACGGCGCGCGCGAGACGCTGTGCTATGAGTACCTGTGCGAGACGGACGACGGGCAGCGCTGCGTCATCGCCGTCAATGCCCGCACCGGGCAGCAGGAGCGCATCCAGACCTCGGACCTGTCCGGCGGGGTGCAGATGCAGTTTTGACAAGTCCGGAAGAGGGAGAGCGGAAAGCTCTCCCTCTTGACGAAAAATTCCGAACAGTGTATGATAGAAAAAACAAATGCGTATCAGATCTTTACATATTGGAGGCTTCCTATGAGCGTCATTCCCAAGATTACCTGCCGGCGCTGCGGGCGCGAGTATTCCGGCCTGCGCAGCCGCTGTCCATATTGCGGCACGAGCCGCAGCAGATCCGTGGAGCGTATCCCGCTGCGCACGTCCAGTGAAAATGCAGGCACTCCGGCGGCAGAGCACGCCGCGGTCAATACGAAGTGGCAGATGCTCTTCGGCGGCATTTTGCTTATTGCGGTCGTCGCGGCCGTCATCGTGCTCATCACCGTGAGCCTGAACGCCGGCAAAAACGCTTCGGCTTCCGCCGAGCCGACCCCGCCGGCAACGGTGTCCAGCGCCGCGCCGGTCACTACGCCGACCCCGACCCCGGCGCCGACCCCGACCCCGACGCCGACCCCGTCGGTCACGAGCATCACCATTACGTTCCTCGGCAGCAAACGCACGGAGTTTGCAGCCAAGGTCGGCGATGAGGTGCCGCTGAGTACGACGATCTATCCGACCGGCGGCGATCAGACCGTCACGTGGTCGAGCAAGGATGAATCCATTGCCACCGTCAGCGACAAAGGCGTCGTGACCGGTGTGGGCAAAGGCACGACGACGATCACGGCCGAGTGCGGCGGCGTGAAGGCCGACTGCACGGTCTATATCACGGCGAAGTAAAGCGCCCCATGTTCGACGGTTCCGATTTTTTTCGGAGCCGTCGAAAAAAGGGGTTGACAAAAAGGTACAGATGCGTTAGAATAACCAACGCTGACACGGACGATTAGCTCAGCTGGTATGAGCATCCGCTTGACGTGCGGAGGGTCACAGGTTCAAGTCCTGTATCGTCCACCATAAAAGAAACCTCTTTTGTCTACCAAGACAAGAGAGGTTTTTTCTTGCTTTCTGGGCAAAATACAAGGCGAATCATAGAAAAATGGGCTTTGGAGCGGTCGATCGGCTGCTCCAAAGTCCGATTTTTTGCTTTCAGCGGCAGAAACAGTTCGAAAACGCCGGTGTACACATAGAATTTCTTTGCTTTGCAAGCAACTACTAAATGTCTTTAGGGTATGGGACTTGAACCGGATGTTTGCGAAAAATCCAGTTCGGGTAATGATATAATTACGCGTAGGCCTTGAAAAATCGGAAGTTTTGTGTTATACTTAATTAGTATTATTATACCCATTTCAAAGAGGAGGCACAGCATGGCTGCTAATATGCAAAAGATTAAGCTGCTGAAGCTTTATGAGCTGCTGCGTAAAGAGACGGATGAAGCACATCCCATCTCCCGCGTCGAGCTCTGCAGACGGCTGAATGAGATGGGCATTTCCAGTAATGTCAGGACACTGAGTTTGGATATCGAAGTGATGCAGGAAAATGGCTTCGAGATTATGAGCTACCTGAAGGATAAGGAAAAGTTCTACTATATTCCGGAGCATGAGCTCACCGTGCCGGAGATAAAAATACTGATTGATGCGGTACAAGCGGCCAGCTTTATCACAGAGAAAAAAACAGCCGAACTGATAGAAAAGGTTGCCGCTCTTGGTGGATCGCATCAAGCCGAACTGCTAAAAGAAAACATGGTCTGCTTCAACACCCGGAAGCACACCAACGAGGCCATCCTCTACACGGTGGACGGCATTGAGGATGCCATTATTCGCAGGAAGAAAATCGAATTCAACTACTTCCATTTGAATGAAAAGGCGGAGCGCGTATATGTGACTGTTAGCGATGGCAGCAAGAAACGCTACTACGTGGAGCCGGTCGCCCTTATCTTCAATGAGGACAACTACTATCTGATGGCATACAGCAGCAAGCATCCGGACAGCACCGCCAACTATCGCATTGATCGCATAGATCATCTTACCGTTGTAGAAGAATCGGTAATGTCGAATGAAGCTGTAGCCCGGATCGATGGCGTGGCAGAGTACACGGAGCAGGTTTTCAAAATGTTCAGCGGCGAGCTGGAGGACGTTGTAATACAGTTCAGCAAGCAGCTTATTGGCCCCGTGTTTGATAAATTCGGCGAAGACACACCGATGATGTCTGTGAACGACACCACCTGCGCTGCAACCGTACATGTGCAGATCAGCCCTCCTTTTTTCGGATGGCTGGCGCAGTTTGGCAATAAGATGCACATCATCTCACCTGCGAACGTGATCGAGCAGTACGATGCGCATATTAAGAGCATTCAGTCGCTAACTTGAGAGGAAGATCCGATATGGAAGCTAAACAGAAGGAAATACAGGATTATAGAGATTCATACATCTGTGGTGATTGCCTTGATGTTTTAAATAACGTTCCTGACGAAAGCATAAATCTAATAATGACGTCTCCCCCTTATGCTGACCAGATTAAAAATTACGGGGACGTCGTAAAGAAGATAAAGCCAGACGAGTATATTGATTGGTTTTTGCCGAGGGCAAAAGAGTTCTTTCGCGTGTTAAAGCAGGATGGCAGCTTTGTCCTAAATATCAACGACAAACTTGACGGTAGATTTCAAAACATATTCGTTTTCAAGTTGGTCGTAGCTCTTTGCGATGAGGTTGGATTTCATTTGGTGCGTGATTATATTTGGCACAACCCAGCAACACCGCCTAACGTATTCTCCCGTGGAACGATGGGACGCACTAAAAAATCACATGAATACTGCTTTTGGTTCAGCAAATCAGAGCAATGGACGTTCAATATGGATCCCATCCGAAAACCGTACAGCAAGAGCATGATGGACATCATCGATGGAAAGGTTGTAGAACGCGGAGGTCGAGAGAAGAATTCCCGTCCGAGCAGGCACAATTTCGATCTAAGCCATCCTTGGGATAACAAAGGTGGTGCAGACCCCGGCAGCGTCATTTCAGTAAGCAATACAGCAAGCAACGGGTTCGTGCAGAAGCTCTGCAAGGAAATGGGAATAAAGCATCCAGCAAGGTACCCTGAAAAACTCGTAGAATTCTTCATTCTATCTGGCAGCAACCCCGGCGATATCGTGATGGATCCTTTCGCTGGTTCTGGTACTACGGGAGTTGTAGCACACAAATATGGACGGCAGTATCTGTGTATTGACGTAAACCCCGATTATCAAAAACTCGGTCAAGCATGGATATCATCCATTACAGAGGAGGAGTAACGGTGATCATATTTGATAATAAACCATTTCACCTCATCTGCTCTGATGGAGCCGTCGGATTGAAGGATTTAGGAAAAGGATCCGTAAAACTTATTTACGGGTCGCCTCCGTACCCCAACGCAGAGAGGAACTACGGGGTATGGAAAGAGAACGACTATATCGATCGAATAACGCCCTTCATCGACAGTGCAAAGGAGGCGCTATCGGACGATGGCTTTTTGGTGATAAATGTAAAAGCGAACAGAATTAAAAAAACTGCCACCAAAGCATCGAAGAGATCCCTGATTGTTGAAAAGCTCGCTATCATGCTCGAAGAAAAATGGGGCTTCTCATGTGTTGATATTGAAATATGGGTAAAAGGAAACCCTGCACCAACAGGGCTCCGTGTTGCGTGTCAAGACGCTTACGAACAGATACTGTGGTTTTCCAAAGCACCCAAATGGGAAATAAACATTGATGCTATACGAAGACCATACTCTGATCATAGTCTGGATCTATACAAGGATTACGAGTATAAAGCGCGAGAAAACGGGCTTTCCTATGTAAGGAAAAACAAGAGTATAGCGCCCAATCCACTCGGAGCACTTCCCCAAAATGTGATTACTTGCGGAGTGATGCCAAACAAAACGACGCATCAAGCTGTGCAACCCCTCGCGCTTCCCGAGAAATACATAAAAGCGTGCACTAATATTGGGGACATTGTTGTGGATCCGTGGCTTGGATCCGGAACAACCGGAGAAGCAGCTATCACACTGGGGAGAAAGTTTATAGGATTCGATATATTCCCTGAGTACGTATCTATGTCGGAACAACGGCTCGCGGCTATTGCCGAAGGACTGTGAGGTGGTGTTATGGCAGCACGGTTTAACAAGGAAGAACTAAACAGGATGATAATCCATGATTTAGGGGATCGCGTGGCTTGGAGCTCTGGAGTTTCAAGTAAAACGCTCTTGCTCGATTTAGAAAAGCCAAAGCGGAACCTTCGGATTTATGTGTTTAATTGCACCTGCCCTCCCGGAGGCAGAGCCCTCGATGAATACAAAATACAGATGATCATTGAGGGACAAGGCCGAGGGGAACGTGGCCGAATAAATACATCCGATGATCGTATCCCACTAATCACGGGCTACGCCTGCCCGTTTGATGATGACAAGGACGGCGTCTATGTTATTTGGGATACGAGCTTCCATATGGAATTTGCTTATTCTGCAAATCTACAGTGCTACCTTGATCCCATGTTGCAGGCGTTAACAGACGATGTGGTTACATGCTACAAGAAGGGAAACCGAGAGCAAATCGTCGTAGCAAGGAGAGAAAACCTCGGGAAAGCTATTGAGCGACGGATACAATTGGATATCCAAAACCTGTTGGGGTGATTTTATGGGCAATCTAAGAGATTTCGAGTTTAAGAGCTCGTACCATAAATTGAATGACGATGTAGCAAAGGAATTCTATTTGCCCTGTATGCGTAACGCATCTGTATACAAAAGAATTTCTGGTTATTTCGGAAGTACCATTTATATTATCGCGTGGAGCGCACTTAAAGAGTTTATCAACAACAACGGACACATGCAACTCCTATGCTCCCCGTATCTCACAGAAGAAGATGCAGATGCTATTCGAGAAGGAAAAGCTGCTCTGACCGATGAGGTACTTGCGCAATCATTTAAGAAAGAGCTTTCTGAAATGATGGAGCAGGAAAGCATTTCAGCAGCAGCAAAGCTTTTCGCGTGTTTAATCGCTAATAAAATTGTAGAAATAAAACTAGTGATCGCGCGGGATGGCAAGCGGAAAGATCCGAACATTGAACGTCTATACCATGACAAAGCGGGCATATTCATTGATCAGAGCGGCAACGCGGTAGCATTCCGTGGATCCATCAACGAAACGTTCAAAGGACTGTCGGACAACGGTAACATTGAGTCCGTAGATGTTTTTCAGAGTTGGGATGGTGGTAAAGACGCCCAGCGATCTCATGAGATCCTTGCAGGGTTCGATCGTGTTTGGAATGGCGACTATGATGTTCTGGAAATACATGATTTGCCTGAAACAGCTGCAAAATACATCAGAGACAAAGCGGCCGATTATCATTGGGAGCAGTTGCTTGACGAAGTAAAGGTGGTTGTCAACAAGGCCGAAAAGTGGCGTCCGAATAAAGCCAGCGACATCATTAAGCTGAAAGATCATCAGGTGGACGCTCTTGAAGGGTGGGAACGTGCAGATTATCGAGCAATTTATCAAGGTTGTACCGGATGCGGTAAAACAGTAATAGCGATATCCGCTATCCGGCACGAAATAGAGCGCGGGAAAAAAGTGCTTGTTCTCGTTCCTTCCAAAGAGCTTTTGGCAAACTGGGATAAAGAAATTCGTAGAATAATCACAGATATAGACATCAACATCTTTCTATGCGGAGATGGAAATAACGCGTGGAAAAATAATGGCAACCTCTCGCTTTGGACATCACCAAGCGGTGCCGTCAACAATATCGTTATTGCAATCATGGACACTGCGGCAAAGCCAGAGTTTATTAGTGCCGTAAATGATGGAGAGCACCTTTTTGTCGTAGCCGATGAAGTCCATAATATGGGAAGTCCCACTCATCGCAGAATCTTTGCACTTAACTATGGCTCCGCGCTTGGGTTATCAGCAACACCAGAACGTTTTGGTGATCCAGAAGGGACACAATCGATTATTGATTACTTTGGTGCGGTATTACAGCCACCTTACACACTACAGACGGCATTGCGCGAAGGCGTTCTAACAAAGTACTTTTATTACCCTAAGCGTGTTGTGTTAACACCGGATGAACAAGCCGACTGGGACGAGCTAACAAAAAAGATCAGCAAACGCTTTGCCATATCTCATGGGAGCAGAGATGCAAAGAAAAGCGAGGACGCTTTTCTGCAGCACATGATGATCGAGAGAGCGCGAATACTGAAAAAGGCTGCCAACAAGGTTTCTACTGCAATTGATGTTCTGAGAAGGAATTACAAGAACGGGCAAAAATGGCTTGTTTACTGTGAGGATAAAACCCAATTGCAGACAGTGCTGACTGCCATAAGAAACGAAGGCATTGACGCATATGCATATTACGCTGATATGCCCGGTGACAGAGAGGACACATTAAACTACTTCGCTGAAAACGGCGGCGTCATTGTGTCAATCAAATGCTTGGATGAAGGAGTGGATATTCCATCCACCACGCATGCACTCATATTGGCATCATCGAAGAATCCGCGCGAATTCATTCAGCGACGTGGCCGCATATTGCGAAAATCAAGCGGAAAGAATCTTTCATTCTTGTATGACGCAATAGTGGTTCCACACGAATCGAGCGCACAAGAGGATAAGAGTCTATCAATTGTAGTTTCAGAACTGGGAAGGGCAATTGAATTTGGTGAGAGTTCTATCAGTTCTGCTTGCATCACGGATTTAAAAGTAATAGCGCTCAGATTTGGCGTTAATTACAACGAATTAATAAACGAGGGGTACGAAGAAGATGAAGAATAATCTGGACGAACTGAGATCCACTCTAGAAAGTATCCGGGCAGCAAAATACCCGGATATCCCCGCCGACGTAATTAGCGCGATTATCGACGTGCAGAATCAGAATCAGGATAATCCGGCAAAGCGGCAGAGCGAAACACAAAAGATGATTATTCAATACGCTAATCAGATCAAAGCAGACGGAGGTGACGGGCAATGAGGTTTAAGCGGATAACAGTCGAGAACTTCGGGCCATTTAAAAATCCGACGTCTATTGACTTTACTTCCAGAGACGGAGTCAGCATTGTCTGGGGGCGCAATGGTCGTGGTAAAACCACGCTACTAAACGCCTTTAATTTCGTGCTTAACGGAACAGTGAAAGACCGCGATGGTAATGTTGACAATTTCCTCTCCTTCATCAATGAAGCCGGAATTGAGGAAGGAAAATATACCTTCAAGGTCACCCTTGATCTGGAGGACAGCGGCAAAGCATATCGCATTGTGCGATCTATTGCCGTCGTACCGGGTGTCGGCAGGCCAACCACAAACAGCGATCTTTATACGGTTTTACGCGTAAACGAATCCGGAAGCATCCTCTCCTCTGCTGACAGCGAGCACTTTGTAAAGGGAATAATGACAAAGGAAGTATCACGCTTTTTCCTGTTCGATGGCGAACTGCTTACCGAGTATGAGGAACTCCTGAACGAGAATTCTGTCAGAGGTGGATCGATCAAGAGTTCTATAGAACAAATATTAGGGATGCCTATCCTGACCTATGGGGCAAGTGATTCTGACGTCGCAGCTGCAGCTATTGCTACGGAAGCTCGAAAAGTTGCACAGAATGAACAGGCAGTCTCAAAGTATACGCAGAAGCTGGATGCGGCAACGGAAACGTTAGCTTACCAGCAGCAGGAACTGCAACGGCTTACCCAAGAGCGGGATGCATGCATTTTACGCAGAACTAAGCTTCAACATCTCGTTGAAGATACCGAGAAGCTTCGTCAATTCTCTGCACGCAAAAAAAGTATCGAGGATGAAATGGATCGGCAGCGGCAGATTTGCGATGATGAGCAAAAAGCAATTGCTGGCATTCTGAAGGATGCGTGGCGATGGATGATTACTCCGGTTTTGCAGCAAAGATTGCTGGATCTGCAATCCGCCATGGCAGGATTACATGAAAAAGAACAAACCTCAAAAGGGCAGGAAGTCGTCATTGCATATATTCAGCAGGCAATAAATGACATTTTTTGCCCCATCTGTGATCATTCCGTATCAGACGATGAACGAACAAAGCTGGAGGCAAAGCTGGCTCAGATTAAAGAAGCTGCTGGAGGGTTGTCGCCAGAGGAAAAACGCCAGCTTGATGGTTACCGCTCACAGCAATCGATTCTTGCAGGATATACTTCTGCCGCCGATCAGGCACAAGAGATTCGAGTTAGATATGACCGTTACGTTGCTGCACGAGTTAAACTGACAGATCTTAAGGAACACGATTTACGAGAAGTAGATAGTGATCTTGAGGCTCTTAGAAAGAACGCTACTGGTGCAGATGAAAAAGCGGCATTTGAGTATTTCGATCAACTTGGTAAAGTTGCGGCAGAAATTGCCGAGTATGATCAGGGAATATCGCGCGTTCAGGGAGAAATAGAGACAACCAAGGAAACTATCAAAAAACTGAACGCGACGATTATTGCGAAGAGCCAGAATAAGGATGTTGTGCTAGCGAACAAAAAGGTTGCATTTGCGGAAGCAATAGCAGCTATTTTCCGTGAGGGCATCGATGTTTATCGTGATAAGCTGAGTCATGATGTAGAACGAGATGCGACCGAAATATTCATGGAAATGAACACAGAAGAGGATTATGGCGGGTTGCAAATTAATGATAATTACGGCCTAACCATCATCCGGAAATCTGATGGAAAACCCGTTCCAAAGAGATCGGCGGGATGGGAACACATGGTTGCATTTGCGCTAATAGGTGCGCTACATAAAAATGCTCCATTTGATGGCCCCGTGATAATGGATTCACCTTTCTATCGGCTTGATACCATTAACACCGAAAGCATGGTAAAGGCGTTGCCCTTGATAGCAAGTCAAGTGCTGATGCTCCCCTATCCGGGTGAAATCAACCCGTCAACTACTAGAGCAGACATAGGAGACTATATTGTGCAGGAACTTGAAATTGCACGGATAAGCTCCAATGAGTCCACGATTAAGGAGATGAGTTTAAATGGCTGAGTTTTCGCAGTTTACAATTACAGACGCAGCATACGAAGCAGCATCGAGGTTTGTTGAAGAAAAATGGTTTGACTCAGCCAACGAAGCAGGCAAGTTTGCTGCTGCATACGCCATAAGGTGTCATTTTAATGAAATCGACCCCGGAGAGATGCGTTACCCCGGCAGCACGCATAATTACGGTTATAGTTCTTTTGACCCAGACGGGTCATGGGAAACCATTATTAAAACGCTGTATAACACGGACACTCCCCGTGCTTATTTCCGAAACCTCATTATCTGGGGCTTAGAGGACATGGGGCGCAGAATTCAAGAAAGTGGAGTGCTTCAGATTACAGACTTCTTTTAATGGGTGAAAACCATAAACGGAGGGCTAAATGCCGAAACAAGATTACACGGATAAAGAAATAAAGCATTTGGAGATGATTGAATCCGTAATCGAACGCATGGGACAGAACTCATTTGCGCTTAAAGGATGGACAATGACACTGATTGTTGCCATATGTGCTTTTTCAGCGGCAGGTACGGAACGGAAGTTTGCGCTTGTCGCAATTGCGCCAATCATTGCGTTCTGGTTCCTCGATTCGTTCTATCTCCAGAAAGAGCGGAAATACCGCGAGCTTTATAAACGCGTAACAGCACACAAAGCGACGCCATTCGACATGGATATCAGCAAAATGACTGGGAAAAAGACGGCTTTCATTAAATGCCTGTTTTCTGTCACGGAATGGCTGTTTTACCTCGTATGCATTGTTGCGATCGTCGCAGTATTCATTTGGCTGATGCACGGGCAGCAGCCACCTCAGCCATAAGACACAGGAGGAAGATTCTTGGGCAGAAAGATATTCATCTCATACAAATACGCGGATTCCAGCGTGAAGCAATTTACGAATCTGAATTCGTGGTATCGGCAGGAAGATACCGCGCGTTCATACGTTGACCTTATGGAGGAATACTTCAAGAACAACTCCGATCACATTTATAAGGGTGAGAGCGACGGCGAAGATTTGTCGCAGCTCAGTAACTCGACTATTCGGGATAAGCTGTATGATCGGATTTACGACAGTACGGTGACAATCGTGATGCTTTCGCCTAATATGCAGGAAGCATACCGGCAACAGAAGTTTCAATGGATCCCGCAGGAAATATCGTATTCGCTCCGAGAACAGTCACGGACGAACAGTAAAGGGCAATCCATAACAAGCAGCACCAACGCCATGCTGGCGGTAGTCCTCCCTGACCGTAACGGCAGTTATTCGTATTTCTGGAGCAAATGCTCCCTGTGCAACTCAAATTGTACGATGTACAATACGGGCTGGTTATTTGAGATATTAAGGAAAAACACATTCAATATCAAAAGGCCAAATTCCGAACAATGCGACAGCAAAGGATCCACAATTTATCACGGGGATTCCAGTTACATAACTTATGTCACATGGGATGATTTTGCCGAAGCCCCCCAGAAATACATCGACAAAGCGTGTGAGATTCAGACGCATAAGGGCGACTACGATATAGCAGTTCAGTTATAACCGAATAATTTGACACCTCGTAGTCATAACGGCTGCGAGGTGTTTCTGTAAGTGCGGATTTTATGGAATATAGATTACGGGGACATTCTGCCGGTCGGCATAATCAATTGTGTTTTTCGTCCCGCCCTTCTCACCGTTGAAGACGGCGATCACACGACCGGCGTGGTCGACCATCCATTCATTGCGGCGTTGGAAGCAGCCACGATCATACTGCGGAGAAATGAAACGGACGATATCGGCACCGGCCAGAGCCGAAGCATAGCGACTTTGCCACGCTGGCGACCATGCACGTTCAAAGCCCTGATAGGGGCTTGCAGCAATCAAATGAATCGGAGCGCCATTGTCCCGTAGACGAAGGACGACTTCCGCAGCCCAAATGTCAACACCTCTGGCCATACCGGAGATGAATGTCTGGAAACCGTCTGTGATAGCAGCGCGGATTTCACGCTCAAGCGAGGCTACGATTTCTGCCTCGCTTTTATTCAGTTTTTCAGGGCGGTGGCCGGTAAAGCATACCCGGCGCATTCTGAGCTCAGGCTCGTTTGACATAAGGATCACCACATTTTCCAAATATAGTTTACCGCCTGAACGCGCAAGTTTCAAGTATAAATATCACCATAACTTGCGATACTACTTCCACCCATTTGCTCTAACGGCATCACCAAGCGTGGTGATAGAATATATACTGGAAGTGAGGTGGTTTTGTGGACATCCGTCAAAGGCTGATCGAATTGCAGGAGCAACACGGTTGGTCAGATTACAAAATCGCCAAAGAGGCAGGCTTATCGCCGAACACAGTATCCAACATCTACCGCCGTGGCAACACTCCGAGCATGGTCACATTGGAAGCATTGTGCAAGGCGTTCGGCATTACCATGGCACAGTTTTTTGCAGAGGGCGAAATGATTGAGATTACGCCGGAGCTGCGGGAACTCTTTGATAAATGGACAGTACTGACACCGGAACAGAAAACCGCACTTTGGCAAATAATCAAAACATACGAGAAATAAAGGCAGGGCGAGCAATCGCCCTTCTTTTTTTGCCCTTGTAGCGCAAGATATGGTGGTAAAACCGCACCACATGTTGATATACAGCGCTATAATAAAGTAGCGCCGCCTCCGCATGCGTCAGGGTCGATGTCGGCAATCGATCAAATCTGTGGCGCAGAAGGAGGTGATGCATTCTTGAAGAAGATTAAAATCGACAGAGCTATACAAGAGCGCCCTGCTACGCGAAAGCAGACACGAAACGAGAAAATTCGACAGTCACTGACAGAGCATGTTGATGTGCAGGTAATCCCTGCTATCACAGATCGAGAGGGCTATGAAAAGCCGAAGCTCCGCGTGTGCGCCTATTGCCGTGTCAGCACAGACATGGACACGCAGGCGCTCTCTTATGAGCTGCAGGTACAGAATTACACAGATTACATCCGAGGCAACGATGAATGGCAGTTTGCAGGTATATATGCAGATCGCGGAATTTCCGGCACATCTCTAAAACACAGGGATGAGTTCAATCGCATGATCGAGGATTGCAAAGCGGGTAAGATCGACCTGATCATCACGAAGGCGGTCACCCGCTTTGCGCGTAATGTTCTGGACTGCATTTCGACGATCCGCATGCTGAAACAGCTGGAGCATCCGGTTGCCGTATACTTTGAAACCGAGAGGATTAACACGCTGGACACTACATCCGAGACATATCTTGGATTGATCAGCCTGTTCGCGCAGGGTGAATCGGAGTCCAAATCTGAAAGTCTTAAATGGTCGTACATCCGACGCTGGAAACGTGGCACGGGTATTTATCCGGCGTGGTCACTTCTCGGCTATGAGATGGGCGAAGACGGAAAGTGGCAGATCGTCGAAGCGGAAGCCGAACTGGTACGCATTATTTATGATATGTACCTCAACGGTTACTCGTCCCCTCAGATCGCCGAGATCTTAACCCGGAGTGGTGTTCCGACTGCTACTAACCAGACGGTATGGAGCAGTGGCGGCGTGCTCGGAATACTTCGGAATGAAAAATACTGCGGCAATGTCCTGTGCCAGAAGACAATGACCGTGGATGTGTTCAGCCATAAAGCCATCAAGAACACGGGACAGAAGACGCAGTACTTCATTGAAGGGCACCATGAACCCATTATTCTGAAATCAGATTGGGATCGGGTGCAGCAGATGATCGACGAGAAATACTATCGCAAAAGACGCGGCCGCAGGACGAAGCCGAGAATCGTCCTGAAAGGTTGTCTTGCCGGTTTCACTCAGATCGACCTCGATTGGGATGAAGACGACATCGCGCGTATTTTTTACTCGACCACACCTGCGGCAGAAGCCGCAACGCCAGCTATGGCAGATCACATCGAAATAATTAAAGTCAAAGGAGAAAACTAATATGTCCGTACTCGAAAAATTCAAGCTCGTAGAGCTCATCACCTCTCGCACCGACTCCGTTGCCACCTTTATGAACGGCAACCAGATCAAGTTCAACGCTGCCACCTTTGTGGATCTGGGATACCCGGAGTACATCCAGCTCTTCGTCGAAGAGAAAGGTAAGCAGTTCGCCATCAAGGCCTGCAAGGCAGATGCGCCGCAGGCGATCAAGTTCTCCAAACCCGCTGGTGAGCAGCGATACCCCATCAAGATCACCTGCGCCCCGGCAGCCAATGCGGTGCGGAGGATCATGCAGTGGGCACCCGAAGAAAGTTGGAATGTTCCCGGCGCTATCTTCGGTGAAGAAAAAGTTATTATCTACTCGCTAGAGCAGGCGTATGCCCCAGTGCCCAAGGGTGGATGGACGGCCAAAAAGCAGGCTGCAGCTGCTGCGGAGGCTGCTTCTAAAGTCAACGCCAAATAATCCTTAGAGCCTCAACTTCATAAGGCAGCGCCATGCGGTTTGTACTGCATGGCGTTTGCCTATCATTGCCATAAGCGTAATGAAATCATTACTTCAAAGCTGTAAACCGGGAATTTTGTCTCAAACCCCTTGACGAGTTCTACCGTCGTGAGTATAATTTAGTTGTAAATGAGACACGAGTTTCATTTAGGAGGAATTTCGCATGAGAAGCAAAGATAAGACCCTGATGGCGGCTATCGAGAAGTTCGTGAGTGACTACACGGACAGCAACGGTATCTCGCCCACTATGCAGGAAGTCGCAGACGGGGTCGGATCGTCAAAGGCCACGGTGCAGCGCTACATCGCCCAGCTGTGTGAAGATGGCATTCTTGACTACTCCGGTTACCGCACGATGACCTCTACGAAAACGAAGGCAGCAGCAATCCGAGTTCCCGTTCTCGGCACCATTGCCTGCGGCATTCCGAAATTTGCAGAGGAAAACATCGAGGAATACGTCCGCCTTCCTGTCGCATTATTCGGCAAAGGCAACTTCTTCATTCTCCGCGCCTACGGCGATTCGATGATCGAAGCAGGTATCGATAACGGCGATCTCGTTCTGATTCGGCAGCAAAACTACGCAGACGAAGGTCAGATTGTCGTTGCCCTTATGGAGGATGAAGCGACACTCAAAAGATTTTATCCAGAACCCAAAAAGCATCGCATCCGTCTACACCCGGAGAATTCTCGTATGGACGACATCTACGTTGATAATTGCGAGATTCAAGGCGTTGCGGTTAAAGTGCTCAAGGATCTGGAGTGAACGGAGGGATGGCAGATGGAACATGTATTAGGGCACGTTGATGTAGAAGAAATGTATCTGGACGTTGATCCGGAAAACCTGCCTGACAAGGGAGAAATCGTAGAAACAGAGCACTTCTTTGTTGGGCAGGCATACAACGCACACATCCATGTCGTCGAAAAAGAATCCGGCGACATGGTGATGCACATCAACTGCACGATCATGTATTCGAAAGAGCGGCTGCAGGCATTTGCCGACCTTATCGAAAAGGACGGCGGCCCCAGCATTGAGGCGGTGCGAGCGCTATGACTACTCCACCGCACCTCAAATGACAAAACGGAGCGCACCCACCATGGCAAAAACACGAACTTACTTCTGTATAGACATGAAGAGCTTTTACGCATCGGTCGAATGTGCCGAGCGTGGGTATAATCCCTTCGAAACAAATCTCGTCGTCGCAGATCTCACACGCGGGGAAAATGCCTTGTGCCTTGCGATCACTCCAGCGATGAAAGCGCAAGGTATAAGAAACCGTTGCAGGCTGTCGGAGATTCCAAGCAATGTCAAGTACGAGGTCGCCCCGCCCCGCATGGCTTTGTACATTGAATACGCAGCGGATATCTACTCGCTGTATTTGGATTACTTTGACCCACGGGACATTCACGTGTACTCGATCGACGAATCGTTCCTCGACGTGACCGATTATCTGGCACCAAATCACATGGATGCAGTGACATTCGCCAAGCATCTGATGAATGAAATCGCAGATCGCTTTCATATACCCGCAACAGCGGGTATCGGGACGAACCTTTACCTCGCCAAGATTGCGCTGGACATTACAGCAAAGCATGCCAAAGATCACGTTGGGGTACTGGACGAAGAGAAATACCGGCAGACATTATGGGATCACCGGCCGATCACAGATTTTTGGATGGTCGCAGGCGGAACAGCACGACGGCTGGAACGCTATGGCGTTTTCGATATGCGTGGCGTGACCCAGATGGACACAGGACTCATGTACAAAGTATTCGGCAAGAATGCAGAACTGCTTATTGACCATGCGTGGGGACGTGAGCCGTGCTTGATTTCTGACATCAAAGCATATAAGAGCAAATCAAAATCCGTATCGTTCTCGCAGATTCTGCCTCGGGATTACACCTTTCAGGAAGCCCGGACAGTCATGCATGAGATGGCACTCAATGGAGCTGCCGAGCTTATGCGGCGGAAAGTTATCACCAGCAAGGTCGGTATCTTTGTCGGCTATACTCATGATGAGCTTGCGCCCACCAAGGGTATGGCAAAGCTGGATGTGACAACCGCCCTCGCCTCCTTCCTCGTGGAGGCGGCGCTGCGGGTATACGACAAAACCGCAGATCGCTGTACCAAAATCAGACGGCTCGGCATCACATTTGAGGATGTGTGCGATGAAGGTTGTGAGGGCTACAACTTGTTCACGAACTTTGATGCCGTCGAGCGGGAGCGAATTGTTCAGCAGACCGTTTTGGATATTCGGCAGCGCTATGGCAAAAACGCCGTTCTCCGCGGCATCAACTATATGCCGGAGGGTACGCAGCGTGAACGGAACGGTTTTATAGGAGGGCATCGAGCAGGATATGATGACAAGAGCAGAAAGAGCTAAAATATTCAGCCCGTTTGATGCAATGAAGGGCTTACAGGAGGCGTTGCGGGATCGTGAAGAACGGCACCTGCGCGTAGAGCGCCATGATATTTCTGAAGAGCAGGCAGAACACAACTCGCGGATTTTCCTGAAGCTTCGGCGCGGTATGAAAGTTGAAATTGACTGCTACTGCGCCTTTCACGACGTCACCAAATGCGGCAGGATCACGGACGTGAGCTGTACGTTCCGTTGGCTCAAACTGGATGGTGAGCAGATATATTTCGAGGATATCTACTCCATTGAAATCACAGATTTAGGTTGATCGGAGGAACTGAAATGGAACAATACGATGTTACGTGCCCGATTTGTGGCACTTTGAATAAAGGCTTGTTTTTAGATGAAACAGGCGGATGGATGGAATGTGAGCATTGCCACACCATGGTTATGGATGGCGAATACGCCCGTAAGCACACTGTGCGGATCCCTCTTATAAAAATGGGACAGCTTGCGCAGTACGTTGCCCCGGAGGCCGTATAAATGCCCGCGCGTACCACAGGAAGCAAGGAGGAAGTCGGATGGGCGAATTAGACACGCTTTTGTATGCCTGCTGTCCAAAGTGTAGCAAGCCGATCGGCAGATCGAAGCGCTGTGATGGTATGGAGCTAAATTGTCCGAAATGCGGAAGCCCTTTGCGTGTGGTCGTTGATCAGGACGCAAAGGTCATGGTAGAGATGGTACAACGTACATCAGCAACCACAATGAAAACAAATAAGACTGCTGTTGCGCCATGAGCACCGGACTCGGCCAGAACCGTTAGGGGTACCGACACGACAGTAAAATCTGTTATGGGATCGAAATTGACACAGATCAATAGGCTTCCGGCAGATAGAAATCCTGAAGGATAATTCTATCTGCCGGTCTTTTTATGCCCGCTGCGGTAGGAGCAATCCTGCTGCAGCGGGCATTTTTCATTTCTACTGAGAAAAAAGAAGATTATTTAAAAAACCCTTTTGAACACGACATTAGGTGTCGGGTTTATCTCTGAAAATAAAGACAACGAAGGACGGAAGGAGGTGAGAACATGCAGAGCGCGATTGAGCGCAGACAGCAAGTGCTGGAGGCAATCAGCGATCGAAGAACAGAGCGCATTGAGAATTTGGCGTCTGAATTCGGTGTCAGCAGAAGGACGATCGAGCGCGACATTCTCGTACTCTCATGTTCTTACCCCATTGTCACAGTACAAGGCGCAGCGGGCGGCGTCCGCGCCATGGACGGATGGTACGTCACTCGCCGGTACTTAAACGACGATCAGGAGGCTTTGCTTCGCTCCCTCCTCCCCGGACTGCAGCCGGATCAGCAGGAAACGATGCAGCGTATCCTTTCCGCCTTCGCTAAACCAAACATGAAGGAGAAAAATCATTGAATGCAATAAGAGACGGCAATCACATTCGCATATACAACGCATTTCTGGCGAAAGAGAGCATCAAAGAAATCGACGGAAGATTTTATGATCCAGATGACAAGGCATGGGTGGTGCCCTATTCCAAAGAAAATGTAGCACTGCTACAGCTGCTCGGTGCTTCCCTCGACGATACGCTTTCGCCGGATATCAAGTCGCAGGACGCAGGCGACGAAGTCCCGCTCATTCCGATGCCGATCAAGGCAACACCTTATCAGCACCAGATCAGAGCATACAACTTTGCCCTGCGAACCTTCGGGATCGGAGGTACGGCATGATCGTGCATTGTGTAGTATGCGGGAAAGCCATCGAGCGGAAAAAACCAAACAGAAAGAATTTCTGCTCTGTGGAGCACCGCAATTTATGGATGAGCGAGAATGTGGATTTCGCCAAACTCGCCCGTGGCCATAAGGCAGCTCATCTCACGGAGCTCAACCGGCAGCGGAACCCCTACTGCCATATCGCAGAGCGCGGCAAGGCCAACTCGAAGAAGGCACGCGCTGCAGCGGAGGCCTACATCGGCAGGCCGCTGGAGCATGGCGAAGTCGTCCACCACATGAACGGCGATGCCACGGATAACAGTCCCGAAAACCTGTTGATCATGCCGGACAGGCAGCATCGACAGCTTCATATGGCGCTTGCCATGGAGCAGATGGAAGGCGGTGATCCCGATGGCAAGTAAAGGCTGTGCCTTCCTCATGGACATGGGCACTGGAAAGACGATCACCACCATCGCGCTGGCCGGAACTCTCTACCACAAGCATAAGATCACCCAAATGCTTGTTGTCTGCCCGAAATCCATCGTGGACGTCTGGGATCAGGAATTTGAGAAGTTCGCTGCTTTCAATTATCAACTGGCTGTGCTCGATGGAACCAGCGCGAAAAAAGCCGATACCATCCGATACATGATCGGCAATGGTCTTCAGATCATCGTAGTCAACTACGAAAGTTGCTGGAGGCTGGAGGCGGAGCTCACCCGGTGGCACCCAGACATGATCGTGTGTGACGAAAGCAGCAAAATCAAGAATCCGCAGGCAAAGTGCTCGAAGGCGCTGCACCGGCTCGGTAAGATCAGTAGCTATAACCTGATTCTGACGGGTACCCCCATCACCAACAGCCCGCTGGACTTTTTCAGCCAGTATAAGTTTCTGGATGAAAGCATCTTTGGTGGCAGCTTTTATAGCTTTCGTGCCTACTATGCCATTCTTGGTGGATTTCAGAATCATCAGATTGTCGGTTACAAGCATCTGGCGGAGCTGGTCGAAAAGGCACATTCCATCGCATATCGCATTCGCATCGACGAGGCGGTTGATCTGCCGGAATTTGTGGAAGAGGTACGACCGGTAAAGCTGGAGCAAAATGCCCAGAAGATCTATGACGGCATTGAAAAGGATAGCTTCGCCGAGCTCATGAACGGCGAAATCACGACCCGCAACGTGCTGACCCAGCTTCTACGCCTCTCACAGATCACAGGCGGATTCGTCCGCAACGATGACGGTGATGACACCCAGCAGCTATCGACGGCAAAGCTCGACGCCCTCGAGGACGTGATCGACAGCTGCATGGAGGAAGGCAAAAAAGTCATCGTGTTCGCCCGCTTCGTGCCAGAGATCGATGCGATCGCCCGTATGCTCCGCAAGAAGAACATCGGGTACGCCCTGATCAAAGGTGACGTGAAGGATCGCGCCGAGCAGGTTTCCGCCTTCCAGACCGATCCCGACACCAAGGTGTTTGTCGGGCAGTTACAGACCACCGGCATGGGGCTTACCCTCACGGCAGGCAGCGTCTGCGTGTACTACTCGCTGGATTTCAGCTATGCCAACTACCAGCAATCCATGGCGCGTGTGCGCCGGATCGGGCAAACGAAGCGCGGCGTTTACATTCACCTTGTCTGCAAAGACACCATTGACGAAAAAGTCATGGGTGCGCTCAAGCAGAAGGCCGATGTTTCCAAGCTACTCGTCGACGACTACAAAAAAATTATAGGAGGATAACGATATGAATGAAAAAAGCATGCTCGCTGCGGCGGATACCCTGAAGACGCTGCGCGACGAGAAATCTGACCTTCAGGCAAAGCTCAAAGATGTGCAGGAACGCATCGATTCGGTGGAGGCCGAGCTGATCCAGCTTATGACGGATGAAGAATGCACCGGCTTTGACCGCAACGGATCCCGCTTCTCCCTTGTAATTCGTGAATTCCCCGGTGCGGTACCGGAAGAAAAGGAAGAACTATACCGAAGGATGCGAGCACATGGCTTCGATCATCTGTTCACCATCAACACCATGACGCTTGGTGCTACGGTCAAAGAGCTCAAGGCCAACAACGACGATGTGCTCCCCGACTGGCTCGAAGGTGTGATTCAGGTGTTCGAGCAGCCGAGCATCCGCGTATCCAAATCTAAGAAATAAAAAAGGAGATAAACACCATGAACACAAAGAACACCACTGCTTTTGCTCTCTCACCGCTGCACCTTGTTCAGACCTGTGTTAATACCGCCCATGACC
>ENA-OUNS01000691-OUNS01000691.1-human-gut-metagenome-genome-assembly--contig:-NODE-691-length-26405-cov-6.797116_pt1 | contig 26405 bp, 18 predicted proteins | sample MGYA00243237_ERZ505104 | MGnify/ENA primary metagenome ERZ505104 (study PRJEB26097, sample SAMN02711295) | human gut metagenome | biome: Gut microbiome | host: Homo sapiens | place: Denmark: Copenhagen...
GCATTTTTGCTTACTGCGTCAACCGCCCCTCAACGTACCTTTGTACGCCTGTCGGGGCGGTTTCCTTGTCTGCGTGTGTTTCTCAACGTCTGCAGCGTGTCGAAAAATACTTTTCCGACACGCTGAAGGACGTGACCGATAAAGTCACGTCCTTTATTTTATATATCTATCTTTAACAGCTCCACCGCATTTTTATAAAATATCTTTTCCTTTGCGCTGTCGCTTATCGGCATTCTGTCGATCATTCTTATCTCATCGTGCGGATCGCTCCATGGAAGGTCGCTTCCGAACAATATCCTGTCCTCGCCGTAAGCCCTGAACATTTCCATAAACATCTCGTCCGACATATACTCTGCACAGTACGCCGTGTCAAAATAGATATTCCTTGCGTCCTTGATATAATACAGCACACGCTCCCAGTTTGCCATTCCGCCCATATGCGCCCCGATGAATGTGCAGTCGGGATACTTCTTCGCCATTTCGGCAAGGTCTGCCGGCATTGCGTGGAACGTCATAGATGATATAGGGTCATATCCCATGTGAAGAATAACCGGAAGCCCCAGTTCACCGCATTTTTCATAAATCCTCTGCATACACGGCTCGAACATAAAATGCCCCTGATAGTCCGGATGTAATTTAACACCGTGAAGCCCCAAGGACGATATGCGTTCAAGCTCACTGCAAAGCTCATCACTGTCAGGATGCACTGTGCCGAACGATATTATGTTGCCGTGATTTTGCTCATTTGCCCAGTTGTTTATAGTCGTCTGCTGTGTCGGCTTTGTTGCAACCGGCAGTAAAACGCCGTAATCAATGCTCCACTCTTCCAGCTTCCGCCTTGTATCGTCTATTCTTCCGTTAGTATAAACATTGCAGTTTGCCGTATCCTTCAGCTTCTGCACCGCCCTGTCCGCTATTTCGTCCGCATAAGCGTGTATGTGAAAATCAATGTACATCTTCTGTTCCTTCGTTCTTATTCGTCATATAATTTTTCTGTCTGCTTTCCGTCAAGACCCGAAAACACAGGGAATCTTCCCGTTCTCTCTATAGTCTGACCGTTTATCATTCCTATATGCGAGGAAATATGCCGAAACTGCCCTAAGATAAGCTCAAGCCTTGTATATTCGCACCCGTCGGGCTTTTCGTCAAGCTCTTCGTCGCTCAGATTATCAAGATAGTTTTCTGTTTTTATCTGCACTTTATGCAGATAATCGAGCAGCTCTGTATCGCTCAGAACAACATTGCAAGGATTATCGGGATTATCCATTCCGTTTTCGTGAAAATCCGGTTCTGTGAATTTTGACGGATTGAAAAACCACTTGTCCGCCGAGTGAATAGCGTGATACACATACCGCCACGCAGGTGTACCGCAGACAGACGCATTTCTGTCATATGTCTTTATCGCCGTTTCCATATTACTAAAGTTCGTTATCGTTTGCTTTTTTATTATTCGGCATACATCATTCATGTTTTACCCTCCTGCTATATTTCCTCTGCTTGTCCGATAAAAACGGATATAGAAAGAGGAGTACCTTCCGATACTCCCCTTAATTTATGTTTTCACTATCGTTCAGCCCGCCGTCAACGAAACTTTCAAATATCGCCATTTTTTCAAAAGGCGAACTTGAAGCGGCTCACAGCCGCCCGCCGTCAGCGTAACCTGCAAATATCGCCATTTTTTCAAAAGGCAAATTTGCTGCGGCTCACAGCCATTTAGTTGGCAAGACCTGAACGTTCGATACCTTCAACGAACTGCTTCTGTAAGAAGATGTACATAATAAGTATCGGCATAAGTGACATAAGGCATCCTGCTTCTATCCATACGAGATAGTCGCTCGCCATACCGTTTCGCTCTCCGGTGAAATAAAGCACCATCGTTGTTCCAAGACGGTCAATTTCCATCGCTATCGTATACGGGTCAGTGAAGAACATACCCGTTACATAAGAGTCGTTCCAGTACCATACGATTGAGAAGATGAATACTGTTAAGAACGAAGTCTTAGCGTTCGGCACCATAACACGGATAAATGTCATGAAAGGTCCACAGCCGTCGAGATAAGCGGCATCTTCGAGGTCCTTTGGCAGTCCTCTGAAGAACTGTCTGAACAGAAGAATAAATACGCCAGCTCTGATACCGTTGCAGAAGAACGCCTGTAAGTAAAGTGCCATAGGCGTACTTACAAGGTTAACCGCACTGCCTGTAAACAGCTTTATAAGACCGAATACATCGAAGAATCTGAACTGCATATACAGAGGGATAAGGATTACCTGTACGGGTACGATGATCTGTAAGATAACGATACCGAACATAAGTCCCTTGCCCTTGAACTTGAATCGTGCAAATCCGTAGCCCGTAACACCGCAGGTAACGACCTGTATCATCGAGCATACTACGTTTACAAGTATAGTCTGCAAAAGTACCTTCGGGAAATTCATTGCAACCCATACGTCAACGAAGTTGGAGAATATAACCTCCTTGGGTATCCACATTACCGAAGGGTCGCTCATTTCTGCCTGGGGTCTGATTGCCGTAGACAGCATATAGAGCATAGGATAGAGAATTACGAATCCCAGACCGAACAGGATAAGGAAACGGAAAACAGGCCATACCTTTTCGGTAATTCTTCTTCTGAAGATGTACTTGTAGTGCTTTCTTTCCTGCTGGTTGTAATTACGGTAATTCTTGATTATCTGCCAGTTGCTTACATGGTAGATATTCTTAAGCTCTTTAGCCTTTTTCTTTTCAGCCTTCTTCAAAGCTCTCTTTGATTCGGGCTTTCCTGTTGCGATAGGCTTGATAACACCTACCTGAAGTTCGTCATCAGCCTTTTCGGGAGCGGCAGAAGCGTCAGCCTCGCCGTTAATCTCCTTTATAGCCTCGCCGATTGCTTCCGGAGAAGCGTTATCGACAGGTGCAGCTGTGGCTGCTTCATTTTCCTGAACATCTGCATTGAACTGTTCTAAATCTTTTTCGCTCACAACTACACCTCCTTAATCATTTTCATAGAATACGAACTTAGATACAATAGCAACGATAATTGCAAGTGCAACCGCAACTATCAGGAAGTAAATCCATGCCATAGCCGCCGAAAGACCGTATCTTAAGGCTCTTGACTGTGCAAGAACTATTGACATAACCGGGTTTTCCGAATCGATGAACGTATCGATAACCGTATAAATCAGGTTCGCCACTATCATCGGGCTTATCATCGGGAACGTTATCTTCCAGAAGAATTCCCATCCCGTAGCGCCCTCCATAGATGCCGCTTCCTTTGCCGAAACCGGTATCTGCTGTAACGCCGCAAGGAATATCAGTATCTGAATACCGGCACTCCATAATAAGTTGAAAATATCACTCGTTATCGTCTGTATCGTCATGGTCAGCTGTTCGTTCAGATTATATATACCTAAGAACTGCAACAGCTCATCGACAAGGTCGGTCTGGAACAGTGCGCTGAACTGCTCACCGCTCGAAATACCGTTGGTCGATATATCACCCTTGATTACCGCCAGTACAGGACCCGTCGCAACAAGTACCGGTAAGAAGAATACCGCTCTTGCGAATGTTCTGCCTCTGAACTTCTGGTTAAGAAGAAGTGCGATAAACAGCGAGAATATCATTACTACGATAACCTGCGGTACCATTGCACCAAGTGACTCGGTCAGCTTGGGGAGGTAATCCTGGTTCTTGAAAAGAGCCTCCTCATAGTTTCCGAAATTGTTCCACTCGGTATAGATACCTGCTGAAGTCATTCCTCTCTGTGCGGCCTGCTCTGCTGTTGAAACAAGCTCAGTATAGCACATTGAGTACCACGCCGACTTGAATATCGGCACAATGAACATATAGATTACGCCAACGATCCATATTGCTATGAATCCGTAACCGTAAAGTCCTTTTTTCTTCTCGTATGAAATACGGGATTTCTTGATTTCCTTCTGAACTCTGGGTTGTCTGCGGCGGATGTCCACCTCTTCATCCTCAACGTTCAGTGCCGCAGCAGCTGCGGTCATATGTGCTGACTTGTTAGCAACGGAAGCCGGTGCCTCGTCAGCGTCATCTGCCTTATCGGCAGGCTCTGAAGCTGTTTCCTCGACCGTTTCCTGCTTTACATCAGGCTCTGAAGCTGTTGCTTCTGCTGCCGTTTCGGCAGCCACAGCCTTGTCGGCTGCGGGTGTGTCATCAACGGGAGTCTCGGCGGCGGCGGTCGTCTTCATTGCTTCAATTTCTTCATTCGGGTTGAAATTCGAATTATTCATCTGTTTCTCCCTTCAGTCCATATTGTGCAAGATCGATTTCCTTGCCGTTGACGGTGAGAGTCATTTCTCTGGTATTTACCCTGATTGTCTTTCCGCCGTCAAACTCGGTTTCCATCTCATCGCCGGAAATTCTGTTGTATCCTGTGATGTGGAGATTTGCGAAGTCCTTCAGTTCGTCCTGATAGAGCTTGTAAACCTTAGCCGAGGGTTCGAGCCAGCCCTTGTAGTTTGAATAGAAGAGCGTCTCGTAATCGCTGTCTGTGAAATCGTTAGGATCGGCATACATCATATCATAGTGAACAGGTGTTGCTGTAAGAAGTGCAAGCATGATAGTATCATCTGCGTTTGCACTTGCATTTACCGCCTTTGTTGTGTAAGGCAGGTAACCGTGGATAACGATCTCATAGAACGGAATGTCATAGTCAAACAGATCGAAGTTACTTGATGTAACAGGTACGTTTGTCAGATAATCAACATAGGGGAGCGCATAAGCGTTAGCGCCGCTTGCAAGAAGCGTGAAGCCTGCGTCCTTGAACTGCTTGTAGCCTTCTACCAGCTTATTCATTGCATCTGCTCTGGAATAATTCTCACGGCTGAAGTCGCTGTAAAGCAACGTTGTAGCGTCATCAAGGTTTATCGTTGTTATTCCTTCGCTTGTAAACGACTTGATGATCTTGTTGTAAAGATCAGGCCAGTAATGAGGTGACAAGGTTGTCTTTGTAACAAGTCTTACCTGATTCGGAATGCCGAATGCAATATCCCAGTTATTCGTTGTTGCATAAGCCTTTGTTATAGCCTTGCAGGCGTTCAGCGTGTAGCTGTAGCCGTTACCGCTGTCCTTCATGGAGGTGATTCCCGCACTTGCGAACAGCTTGCTGTTTATCGAGCCTACATATTCCGCAAGCGTCTTGTATGCGTTCTTGCCGCCAAGCGTTCCTGCGTAATTTACATCGGCTGTGATCATACCCTTGATGCCTGCGCCGTTGAAATCGTTGTAGTTTGCAACAATATCGTCAACGCCAAGCTCGTTGAGCTGCTTTATTATTTCCTGAGCCTGCTCGTATGTTGTAGCGGCAGTTTCAAGACTTACAGGGAAGCCTGCAATCGACTGTGCCTTTATCGTACCGCCGTAAAGGTCAAGATAATAGCTGTTTGTTATATTGTCGCTCTTATCCTTGAATCCCTTCTGCTCGATAAGGTAGTTTCTGTATGCTTCCGCAATATCAACATAAGAAAGGTTTTCCTTTGCAAGAGGATAATAGCCTACCGTAAGGTTGGGCTGGTTTATATTGCCCTGCTCGTAAACCGTGAGCTTACGGTTACCCATGTAGTAGGTATCCTCTGCTCTTACCTTGAACTCGAACCATGTGTTGTTGTATGATGTTGAGTTCTGTCCGCTTACAGTAGCGTTTACGCTTGCGCAGGTTTCGCCGGACTTAGCAACTGCCATATAACCGTGATTTGTCTTTTCACCGTTTGTAACAGCGCCGATAACAGGGAGATAAACCTGCTCTGTCTTTGACGGACGTGTCAGCATACCGATCGATGTATCACGACCGTATACCTCACTGTTGTATGCCTGTGCGTTGTAACGGCGGTTGTTGTAGTTGATTACAGCGCCCGAGCCGTCGGGGACTACCATATAGCCCTCATCTTCCATGCCTGCCGCATTGAAGAACTGTAACATACCGATCTCAAGAAGCACAAGACCGCTCGTATCGGTTGCCTGCTTTTCCTTGATTTCTTCCGTTATTACCGAAACATTTACATTGTCTTTCTCAAGTGTAATCGTCATAGGGATTTCAGCTTCAATCTTGCTTAATCTGTATATGACCTTTACACCGTTTTCAATCGGCTCAAAGCTGAAATTGTCCGACTTTATCGAAGCGTCGTAAATGCTCATTCTCTGACTTGTGTGTGATGAAACGTCACCGTATACTACATATAACGGAGACTGCATATTCTTCTTCTGCGCAGTCTTGGCATTTTCGTCCTTGTCTGCGTTAAGAGGAGTAGCCCACCATACATAGTTGTCGCTCTTTGACTGAACTGCAAAGTTTGTCGTCGATTCGTCAAAGTATAACTTGTAGCTGTCGTTTTCAGCCACAACGCTCATATCCGCAAGACCTTCCTCATCGGTTCTGAGCTTTTCCTTGTCATCTTTTTTATCGTCTTTCTTGTCGTCCTGCTTATCATCAGCGGATGCGCCGTCATCGGTTGTCTGCTCTGTCTGTGATGTGCCGTCGTCCGTTGCGGGCTGTTCGTCAGACCATGCAACAAGCGAGCTCATCGAAACGAGCATTGCGGCTGTGAGCAGAACTGCAAGTATCTTTTTTCTGATTTTTATCATCTTCTGTCACACCTCCGCTTACAAACTGAATCTGTACATCAACTCGGTATAGATAGAGAAACCGAAGATGTAAACCTGCTGGAACAAGCTGAGTAACAGCACGAGCAGGAACAGGATTACTACCATTGCCGCAACAGTGAAAACCATTGCAAGAAGCGTCTTGGGTACCGAGTACTGATGAACCGTCTTTATACCCGAGATCATAAGTACCACCGTCCACAGTATACCGAGATACTGGAAGAATATGATGAACGCACCCTCGCTCTTGAGTAACACGTTACTTGCGAGTATTACCACTACCTGAGTGATAAGATAAGGAACGAGCGCATAAGCGCTGACACTCATGATCGCCTTTACCGAACCTTCTCCGTCGAACAGGGTACACAGTGACCAGTTACCTATTACCCATGTGAAGAACAGGATAACAGTCTGAACCAGGAGCGGCACGATGTTGAATATCTTTACATAGTTGTTGTTGAAAAGGAAGCCTGTCATTACCTGCTGGCACACCGTTATAACAAAGAAACAAAGAACTATAACAAGTGAAACCTTAGTGTTGTATGCTTTCTTCCAACGAAGATCCTCAAAGCCCTCGAAAGGATGTCTTGCAACGTAGAACGGCCATTTCCAAGCGGGCATATCTAAATCAAATCTCATTTTTATTTACCTCCCGCTTTCTTAGCCTTAATGCGTTTTCTTACCTTGCTGAGAACAACAAGCGCTACTATTATTACAAGCACGATTATCATGAATATATTGAAGTTATCTCTGATAAACTGCATTCTGTACTGTTTGAACGCTCTGTTATATCCGGATCTGCTGTTACGGTAGAAGTATTTCATTGCCTGCTCGTAGTTACCCTGAGAAAGCTCCGAGTTACCAAGACCGATATAAGCGAACCAGTAGTTGCTGTCACGGATAAGGACTTCCTGCCACGGACCGCTCGCCTCCTCGTACTTACCGAGGTTGTAAAGACCCATCGCCTCGTGTACGATGTTACCGAACTCTGTACGCTTGAATGTTGTTATAGAGTTCTTACGGCTGTCAAGTACATATACAACGCTGTTGTACGCTTCGACAGCAGTTACGTTTGTGAACAGACCCTTCTGGTTGCCCTTGCCGCCGTAGATGAACAGCAGGTCGCATTCGTTTGTATACTCAAAGATACGTCCGTTTGCAAAGTCAAGGAGTCTTATCGTTCCGTCCTCATCAACGTCAACGTCTGTAATCTGTGAGCCGTATGTCTGGTTCTTATAATAGTACGAAGCCATATCGCCGTAGGTGTAATCCGAATAACCGAGGTTGATAAGGATGTTCTCACCTGCGGGGTTCATCTTTTTGAATATATCCGTTGTGGCACTCTTTGAACCTGTTACGGTGTAAATAAAGCCCTCATCGTCTATATCGAAGTTATCGAACTCCATCGGAACCGCCTGAATGAATGATGCGGCTGCCTCACGGGAGAGGATTGTTCTCCAGAACTTGTTGGCGATAGCCTGTGCTGTCTGCTCAACTCGGTTTGCACCGAAGAAGTTACTGAATGAACCGTCGGGTGCGAACATTACCGCACCGTCTGTGATTGACTTGATGTTTACATAAACGTTGCCCGCAACGTCAACTACGACCTTGTTGGGAAGGAATGTAACATCTGCGTCATAGAATTCAGCGGAAGGTCTTTCGAATATCTGGAATACCGTTCCGTCTGCATAAACACCGATTACACGGCTGTTGTCGTAGTCCGCAATGTATATCATTGTGGACTCGTTTTCGTTTGCAGCATCCTCAACGTGTCTTACGAAAATTCCGTGCGGATTCTTCAGTGTTTCGTATTTATCTGTCTTGGGATTATAGAAATAATCCATTACAGTAAACGCTCTTGAATAAGTTACGTCTGTAACAAGTATGCGGTGATTACCGGAGTCTACTATATAAAGACTCTGTGTTTTACGGTCGATGAAAAGATCCTGAGGCTCTTTAAGCTCGCCGATCTCAACATCCTTTGTTACCTCACTGCCCGTCTGCTCTGAAATCGCTTTCAGCTGAGCGTCGGTGTTATATCTTGTGCCGGAGCCGAAATCAAGACCTGTAACTACACGGTCTACAACGTATCCGGTCTGTGAAGGAACAGGATCGCCCCACCAGTCGTAGCTGTAACCTTCGTACGGCTGATCGGCAAACGCTGAACTGCACAGCATGGAAACCGCCATTATGGCCGATACGGCTGCCGTAGCGATTTTCTTCATGTTTGGCACTAAAATCATCCTTTCTGTATAATCTAATAATAAATCAGTCTTTAAGACCGCTGGTAGCCATAGTTTCCATAACGCTGCTCTGGCAGAAAATGAATACTATGATAGGCGGCAGCATCGTGATAACAGCTGCGGCTGCCGCAACGCCCGCACGGGCAATACCGGCGGCACTTATCTGCTGCATAACGGTCGGAATGGGTTTTAATGCCTCATTATAAATGAATGAATAACCTGTGATCTGCCATGCGCCCTGGAAAGCGAATATCAGAAGTGTCAGCCAAGCGGGTTTAACGTTGGGCATTACTATCTGCCAGCAGATTCTGATGTGGCTTGCGCCGTCCAGCTTTGCGGCCTCTATCATACTGTCGGGCAGCTGTCCCATGAACTGACGCATAAGGAACAGTCCCATAGGCGTTGCGATGTACGGCAGAATGATTGCAAAGTATGTATCGATCATACCAAGTGTTGCCATTACCATGTACTGCATGATGTAAAGTACGGTAGATGTGAACAGAAGGGCAACCTCGATTATCTTGTTGAGCGCCTTCGCACCGGGGAATGCAACCTTTGAAAGCGCATATGCCGCCGATGACGAGAATAAAAGCTGTGCAACTGTAACTACTACAGCTACAAATACAGAGTTGAAAATGTATCTTGAGAACGGTACCCACATGTTGGATGCCGTAGCAAGCAGATCAGCAAAGTTCTGATCCGTGATGTTCTGTACATATAGTCTGGGCGGGAAGAGGAACAGCTCCTCAACAGGCTTCAGTGACTGTATAACAGAAAGATAAATGGGGAAGATCATGAACAGACCCAGCAGAGCGAGCACTACAAATATGAAAATGTCGCCGCCCAGAGAACCGCCATATCTTTTTCTTCTCCTCTTAGTTATTTTCATAACTGCCTTCCTTTCTTAGAGAGAAATTCATAATGTGAGATCCTCCGATCAGTCAAGGTACTTGCCGAGTACCTTCTTGATACCCCAGTTGGCAAGCAGCATTACTGCGAACAATACGAAGCATATAGCCGATGAGTAACCCATCTCATAACGTATTGAACCGTAGTCATAAGCGTGTGTCATGATCGTGTGTGCCGCATAGTCTGTTGAAGGGAATGCGGTAAGGAAACGACCTACATCACCGGCTGTGAAGGAAGCGGTGATCTGCATAACCGCTGCGAACAGCAGCTGGGGGCCCATTGCAGGCACCGTAACGAGCAGTAACTGCTGTGTACGGTTCTTGATGCCTTCGATAGCACCCGCCTCGTATCTGTCCTTCGGTATACCCTGAAGACCTGCACGAAGCGCAAGGAATCCGGCACCCAGCGACATCCACAGCTGAACGACAATTACAACACCCATGATGTAGTTTGCGTCTGTCAGCCACTGACGTGCGCTGTTTATGATACCGAGGTCAAGCAGATAAGAGTTTGCTATACCGTATGTATCGCCCGAGAATATGAGCTGCCATGTGGTATAGATGTTACCTGCCAGAGTCGGCGCATAGAAGATAAATGTGAACATTGTCTTTAATGCTCTGGGCATTTCGTTGATAAGCCATGCCAGTATAAAGCACATGATATAGCTTAACGGACCTGTTATAATTGCGAATACGAGCGTATTCTGTATCGCCTTTAAGAAGACCTCGTCCTCAAGTATCAGCGAATAGAAATTGCTCAGTCCCACAAACTGGGGGAACTGTACCATGTTGAAGTTCGTAAAGCCCATAGGCAACGAAAGCAACACCGGTATGATCGTAAAGATCGTAAAGAGTATGAAGTAGGGCGCAAGAAGTATATATACGCTTGCGTTCTTCTTCATCTCACGCAGTGTATATCTGAACTTGCTGTCTTCAATATACTGCGGCTTTTCTCTGTTAAACAAACCGATAACCTCCTCTATAATTCAGCAAAGCCTGTGAGGGCGAAAAGCCCTCACCGCTTTTCAAGATCATTTTTTGACGGACGATAATTCCTGATACTTTCTTACGATCTCAGACTTAATCTGATCGTTGTAGCTCATAAGCGTGTATCTGGGGTTACCTGCATCGTTAACAACCATTCTGAATGCGTTGTTGATGTGTCTTGTTACTGCATAGGATGCGGGAATGATCGGTACTTCTCTGAGGTAGCTCTGCTGTGATGAGATTTTCTCATACTCGGCAGTTGACCAGGGGAGCTGTTCAAGAGCTTCTACGTTTGCTGTATCGAAACGTCCCATGGGACCCATAAGAGCTTCGATCTGCTTACCATAGTCAACCTGAATATCCGTACTTGTGAACCACTTTACGAAATCCCAGGCTGCAGCCTGATTTGAAACCTTGTTGAATATTACCGCACCGCTGCCTGCTGAGTTTGCAGCGTGATTTATTGTTCCGTCTGCCTGCTTTGTTCCGGGTACCAGTGTGAAGTCCCACAGACCCTTTATCTCGGGTGCTGCAACTGACAGCTGGTTGTAGAACGTATAAGGCTGAACAACGAGGGGCATCTCACCTGTTCTGAAACGTGAGAATGCGTCGAATGTCTGATCAAAACTGAATACCGTGTAGAACTTTGTCCACTGCTCAAATACTCTGATTGAATCCTGAGTCATGAAGTTCGTGAGGTTTACGTTCTTTATGTCGGTAGTCTTCATGCTGTTGTAGTCTGTTGTGTAAAGGTCCTCGTTGTAGATGTCCTGACCTGTCTGGAGCATCAGCATTATGAATGTGTTGCCTGAGTCGAACGTGTTCGATGAAACGTTCTGAGGAAGTATAAGACCTACGTCAAGGTACTTTCTCTGTAATGTCGGGAGCATATCTGTGAGCTGATCCCATGTTTCGGGAGGATTCTCATATCCAAGCTCCTCAAGTACGTCTGTTCTGTAGAACAGCATCGGGAATGTCTGTGAAACGGGGAGACCGTAAACGCCTGTCGATACACCGTCGTTATACTCGTACAGTGTCATTGCGTCCTTCGCAAATCTCTTTGTTACCGTCTCATAATCCTTGAACTGCGTCATATCAACGAGCAGTCCTCTTGCGGCAAGCTGTATCGGGAAGTCGCCGCCGATGAACAGTGCGATTTCAGGACCCTTGCCTGCGAGCGTTGCTTCAAGTACAGAGCCTTGTACAAGGTTGACTGAAGCCTGTGTTCCGTTATAGTCGGGATTCGAGTTGAACTTGTTGTCAACAAGGTTCTTTACAACGGTTGCCTGGTCACGGGCAAGTGATACCCATACGTCGAGCGATGTTGCACTTGAATCCGAAAGGTTCGTATAATCCTCGAAGAACGAACCGATAAATGCGTTGAAGCCGAATGCAAGTTCACCGAAGAAGTTGCCGTACGGTGATGCGAAATCCTCGTGGCAGGTTGCCACCTCTATGTAGTCAAGCTCAAGGGGCTGACCACGGTAGTCACGCATCCACGCCGATATAGACGAGATGCTGTCCTTGATACTGCTTGCCATTATCGGAATATCCTCAGGGCTCTTTATACATCTTTCAAGATAGATACACATTGTTTCAAGCGCCGATGCCTCAGAGCCCTTCTTTGTAAGGTTCTCGATGCTTGCCTTCTCCGCACGCAGAGAATCAACTATTCTCCGGAATGCGTCCTGAATACCGGGTATCTTCCTTTCTACAAAGTAATCCTTGTATTCATCGGGGGATGGACCCGTTATCATAAGTATTCTTCTATAGTACTGGTTGAGCTCGAGTATAAGGTCGTCAAGTCTCTGCATAACCGCGCCGATTGAACCGGGTATAGCCTCAAGCGTAAGTTCGTGCTCCTCGCCCGCTGTCAGATAAACGTAAATATCGTTGCCGTTCTCGTCCTGGGGAGTGAGGTTGTACCAGTCCGGAGAATAGATGAACCTAACATCGTCAAGCTCCTTGCACGGAACCTTTCCGTCAATGTAGATTCTTCTGTTTGAGAAGAAGCCTCTCATCTGATTCTGTCTTGCCTTGAAGTTGAAGCGGTAATAACCGTCGTTTTCAACCTTGAACTTATAGGTGATTGCCTGCGTTGCCTTGCTCCACGTTGCCTGACCGATAGTATTGTAACGCTGCTTGGTCGGGTGGTTGGGATTTGTCATGTAGGTCGTTCTGTCGTAAGTAGCATATAATGTCGATGCTGTCTTGTATTCAGACTCCTCAGCCTGAAGGAAGATGGTGTTCGTTCCCAGCTCCTCGTTCTTTGAAGAAAGTGCGGGAGTGTTCTGAAGCTCATCATCTGTGGGCTTGATTGAATCGTAGCTTACAAGCTCATCGTAGTTCTTGAACGTAAACGAATGGAAAACACCGTAGGTTCTGATACCCTCAAGTGTCATTGTGTGCTTGCCTTTTTCAAGATAGAAATAGTAAGGCTCGTTGTAAAGACCTTCCTTGTCCTTGATAGGATACTTTATCCAGCAATCATAGGTTACCTGTCCGGGACGAAGATCGTTGTCCTTGCTGTCACGGGTTATCTCTCCCTCGTCCTTCCAGTAACGGTCGAGCGTGATGTCCTGTGCCGCTGTGAAAGGATATTCGCCGTCTATCTTAAGACCTATATCAAGAACGGTATTCTTTGATTCATTGCCCTCGATAGGATAATAGATAGCCTCAAGATTGTAAAGACCCGTTTCCTCAACATTGAACTCGTATTTAAGTGTGAGCTTGTCGCTCTTCCACTTTATCGTTGAGTAGTGATCTGTCTTGAGATCGGTATCTTCTGCGAGGAATGCCTTGATTCCGTTGTAGCCGTCGCCTGATTTTTGAGTGATCTCCTCAAGTGCAGGCATTATGGCTGCAGCCTGCTCGGCTGTCATCTCCGATACATTGTTGACGAAGGATGTGCCGTCTATCGTACCTTCCTTGTAGTCGGTAGCATAGATAGTGATTTCCTTCTTGGGCTTTGCGGCGTCCTTATGACTGTTGTAATAAGTGCTGTACTTGCCCTCCATACCGGTGATTGTGATTCCGCTCACTGAGCTATCGGTTGTGCTTTCCTCGGATTGTCCGGCAGAAGTATCTGTTGTCGCTTCTGCACTGACTGCGGTTGATGTAAGTGACAATGAGGATACGAGTGTCGCACATGACAATATACCCGCTAATGTTCTTTTCATCCTGCTGACTTTTGTTGCCACAGTAATAATCCACCTTTCTGATAGTTGTCGTTTATGTTCAATCGAAAATATGCTAATTTCGACGAGTTAAGGAATTTATCCGTGCATATTGTACTCTGAGTTGTAAACGGAAATTTTTCCGTCCTCAAGCTCAACACGCACTTTATCTCCGCCCCTTATTCCCAGAGCCTCGAGATATTCTTTTGGTATCTGGAGTCTGCCTGCCCTGTCAAGAACAACAAGCTCCTCTTGATCTGAGCCGCTTTGCTGCATGAGCTTTTCATGCTCCGCCCTTTGCTGCTCGCTCATCTTTTCGAGTTCCCCGAATGAGAGGATCTCGGTTTTCTTTCTCAGCATCTCGCTCGATGTACGACCGTCACGGATAGCAACAACACGGTCAATCGACTTCGACAGATTTGTATCGTGTGTTACTATTATAATGGTAACGCCTGTCTGACGGTTTAGCTGCTTGAAAACATCAAGCACCATCGCCGCCGTCTTGGTATCGACCGCACCCGTAGGTTCGTCCGCAAGGAGCAGGCTGGGATTGTTTGAAAGCGCTATGGCGATTGCCACTCGTTGCTGCTCACCGCCCGAAAGCTGACCGAGTACCGAGTTCTTTCTCGCTGAAAGCCCTACCATGTCGAGCAGTTCCTCCGCTCTCTCCCTTCGGTTCTTGTGTCCCGAAAGTAAAAGCGGCATTTCAACGTTCTGTATCGCCGTAAGATACGGTATAAGGTTTCTGGCGTTGTTCTGCCACACGAAACCGACCGTTTCTCTCTTATATTTTATAAGATCCTTTTCATCAAATTTAAGAAGATCCTTACCGTCAACGTAAAGACTTCCCGCCGACGGCTTATCGAGCGCACCGAGCATATTCAGAAGCGTTGATTTACCGCTTCCGCTCGCACCGACGATACCCATCAGTTCTCCACGCTCAACCGTGAGATCAAGTCCCTGTAAAGCCATAACCTCAACATCGGTCGTCTTATATATCTTGACAAGGTTCTCACATTGCACCATCACATTTTCGGGCGGTGCAAGCATCATTCTATGAGGCATCACTCCACCTGCTTTCTGACGTCTGTAATGCGTCCGTCATCAAGTGTATAAACCACGTCGCACTGCTCCATCATCGCAGTGTCGTGCGTTGTCATCACTATTGTAAGCCCGTCCGTATGTACAAGCTCTTTAAACAGATTCATAACCGCAAGTCCCGTAGGCATATCAAGCGCCGCAGTAGGCTCATCCGCAAATATCAGCTTCGGCTTGTGCGAGATCGCCCTCGCTATCGCCACTCTCTGCTGCTCACCGCCCGAAAGCTCTCCGGGTCTGTGGTGCATACGCTTTTCAAGCCCCACTCTTACAAGGCATTCCTTCGCCCGCTTTACACGTTCCGCATAAGGCATACCCACAAGCCGCATCGCAAACTCAACGTTCTCATACGCCGTCATTGTCGGTATAAGCGCTACAGACTGGAAAACAAACGACATATCGTTTCTTCTCAGCTTATCCATCTCCTTGTCGGAAAGACCCGTTATCTTCTTCCCGTCAAAGTAAACATCGCCGCCTGTAGGACGGTCAAGTGCTCCGAGTATATTTATCAGCGTGGTCTTGCCCGAGCCGGATCTGCCTCTCAGCACGACCAGCTTGTTCTTTTCAACATCAAGATTTATATCCTTCAAAGCGTCAACAGTGGTATTATCGTTTATTTTAAAGCTTCTGGAGATATTCTCCGCTCTTAAAATCGTTTCCATAGGCAGTTTCGTTCCTCAAAAAAGTCCGTAAGCTACGTTTGCCCTGCAAATTGTTTCATCTGCTTTTTGTACCAAATGCACAATTGTATTATTCGTTTTCGGCTGTAAACACGCCGTATTTAGAAATAATGTACAAAACAGCACAAGGGTCTATAACGTAGTAATTATACCAAATTATCACCTTACTGTCAAGGTTCATAAAAGAACTTTCACATTTCTCAAATGATTTTGATTTTCTGTACAAATCACTTTTGTGCTTGTCTAACAGTTACAAACTTCACACGCAAATTTTGTGCATATTGCCGAATTTGAATTTTACCTGCACAATATCTTGATTTTTCGGGCGTCTTATGTGCTATTTTTGGTGTAAACGATTTCCACATTGAAAATTCTTATAACTTAATTTAGCTAATTCCTTAATTTGCTTAATCAAACTTTGTTGAATATGCACAAATATTTTCGGCGATTTTTTTAGCTAATTATTCCAGATATTACTTAATTTTTGTGTGTAACTCATGTAAACGCTTCGATTTGTTCACTTAGCTCCATCCACTCGGCAGTAAGTGCCTCCTCTTTTTCCTTCAGCGCCTCTATTTCCTGTGCAAGCGCACTCGTTTTTTCATAGTCGGTCGCGATCTCTGGCTGTGACATCTGCTGTGCAAGTTCCGCCGTTTTCAGCCCGATTTCATCTATTGCCTGCTCGCAACGCTTCAGCGCACCGCTAAGCTTTCTGAGCGTGCTTTCACGCTCCTTGCGCTCTTTGTAGTCGTTCTTCTTGCCTTCAGCCACCTTTACCTGTACCGCCTGCTCGGACTGCGCCTTTGCTTCCTTGAGTTCGATATACCTGTCATAGTTTCCGTCTATGTTTACAGTACCCGTCTTTCCGAGCCACACTATCCTGTCGGCCAACTTGTTGATAAGGTATCTGTCGTGCGACACGATAAGAAGCGTTCCGCCATAGCTTGCCAGTGCGTTTTCCAGAGCCTCTCTCGAATGTATGTCCAGATGGTTTGTAGGCTCATCGAGCAGCAGCATATTTGCCTTGCTCAGCATCAGCTTAAGGAGCGACACCCTTGCCTTTTCTCCTCCGCTGAGCTTGCCCACATTCTTGAACACATCATCGCCCTTGAACAAAAACTGCGCCAGTGCAGAGCGCACCTGCGTCTGCGTCATTCCGGGATACCTATCCCACACCTCGTCAATCACCGTCTTTGACGGGTCAAGATCCGTCTGTGCCTGATCATAATATCCAAATTGTATATTGTTGCCGAATTTATACTCTCCGCTATCCGCCTGATATTCTCCTGTAAGGATTTTCAGAAGCGTAGTCTTTCCACAGCCGTTCTCACCTAATATAAATGTTGTCGTGTTCTTCTTTATGTCAAGCTCTGCATTTGTGAAAACCGCCGTCCCGTCAAACGATTTCGACAGGCCCTTTGCGATAAGCACATCGTTTGCGCCGCCTTCCTTCGCCCTGAACGTGAACTTTATAGCCTCCGGCAGATCCTCAGGCTTTTCGAGCGTTTCCTTCAGCCTGCCCGCCTGCTTCTGTTTTGATGCCGCCGTGATGAAGTTATGCTCCTGCCCCCACCGCTTCTGTTGCTCTACAATGCCTTCGATACGGTTTATTTCCTTTACCGTCCTGTCGTACACTCTCTGCTGAGCCTCTCTCGCCTCGGACTTCAGCTCAAGATAGCGTGTATAGTTGCCCTTATATTCACGAAGCGTCCTGTTTTCCATTTCAAAAGTCGTGTCGGTGACTTTGTCAAGAAAATAACGGTCGTGCGATATTACGATATATGCGCCCTTATATTCCGTAAGGAACTTTTCGAGCCATTCGCAGGCGGTTATATCAAGGTGGTTCGTAGGCTCGTCAAGAAGCAGTATATTACTCCCCGAAAGAAGCAGTTTCGCAAGCTGTGCCTTGCTTTTCTGACCACCGCTCATAACGCTTATCGGCTTACCGAAATCCTCTTCCGAAAAGCCCAGACCGACAAGCGCCGAGCAAGTCATTGATTTATAGGTAAGCCCGCCCTCACGCTCAAATCTTTCCTGCAGCTGCATCTGTCTTGACAGCGTCTGCTCGCTGTGGTCGCCCGTATCTATCGCAACCGCTATATCCGCAAGCTCGTTTTCAGCGTCGATAAGCGGCCGGAATATCTCCAGTACCTCGTCATATAGAGTGATATTATCGTCACGGATAACATACTGCTCCATACAGCCGATCTTTATCCCCGCCGCCTTGCTTATACCGCCTGTCTCAGCCTCCTGCCTGCCGTTTATAACGTGCATCAGCGTGGTTTTTCCGCACCCGTTTACACCTACAAGTCCGGCTCTGCCGTTTTCTTCAAGCCGAAAATTCACATCGTGAAACAGCGTTTCACCGCCGAAGGACACCGAAATATCATTACCGGATAATACTATCATACCGCATTGTCCTTTCCGAAAAATAACGGTCAGAGTATTTCCTGCTCTGACCGCATATCTTTATACTTTGTTTTATACTGCGTTTACTTCTTTAAATTTTCGGGCTTGTACTTGATGAGTGCATCATTGTTCAGATCAAGCGCATAGTCCTTAGCCGTCTCGTTGAGCATAGCCTTGTAGTCGTCGTCCTTCATAACGTGAAGCACGTTGCTGTGATTCTCCGTGAGCCAGTCCTCACGTTCCTTTATATCACGGCGTACTACCGCATAATAAACGCTGTCGTCCTCGTAAACTCCGCCCTTGTCTGTATCAAACTCAAACGCCCACTTTATAAACTCCTCGCTCGGTGAAGTATCCGTCTTGCCGAGCAGGAATTCGTGGTCATGCTCCTCTTCTTTACTTCCCGATGTTCCGCTGCTCGTTGTATCGTCCGATGCGGTTTCGTTTGTCGAAGAAGTTACAGATGATGCCGCAGAAGAAACTGCCGATGAATTGCCCGATTTGCTCTCGGCATCCGAGTTGCTCTCGGCTTCAGCCTCAGCCTTTTCCTTTGCCACAAGATCCTGATACTCGTGATATACCTTATCGTAGTCCTCGCCGGCAAGCAGTCTGTCAACATAGCCCTGAGCCTGTTCCTTCTTTGCCTTCTTGCCCTCGTCGGTCGTTATCTTGTCGCCGTTGCCCTCTTTAAGAGAAACCTGTATTATCTGGAATCTGCCGTAATTGTCATAGAAATAGGTAGCTATATCCTTTTCGTCTGTTGCGGATATGCCGTTTTTCTCATAGTAAGCGTCAAATACCTTCTCGCTCATCTTGTTTACAAGCTGAACAGCCTCGTATGACTTCTTGCTTATTCCGCCTGCCTCATAGTTCTGACCGTAGGTTTTTCCTGTGCTGTAGCCGTAATATGAGATTTCTGTATCCCACATCTTCTTTACAGAGGTCTTTACGGTTTCCTCTTCCTCGTCTGTGAGTGAAAGGTTCAGCTCCTTGAACTTGTTCTGGATAGCAACATACTGCTTTACCTGCTCTAATGTACGGTCCTGAACATACTGTGAGAACGTCTTGTCCTGTACATTGTAGTTATAGTAGCTGAAATTCTCTATCTTTGATGCGCTTGTTCCCATAGCCTTAAGCTGATCGTCAACCTCCTGCTGAGCCTCGCCTATAGCCGTCTGCTCATAAAGAAGATATATGCCCGCATTTATGGTCTGATTGTCAACCGAGCCTATAGTCGATACATCCGCACAGCCTGCAACGCTTAATGTGATTGCCACGGCGCATATTGCCGCTGCCAGCTTTTTAAAATATTTCATTGCTTTTCTCCTTACTGTTTATAAGGGGCTGTGCCCCGATTATTTCTGCAAATTCCGCCGTTATCTTAATGTAACGCCTATATTCTCAAGTGCCTTAAGCACCTTTGCAACAACTGCGTCCGCCTCATCGTCTGTCAGCGTAGCGTCTTTCTTTCTGAGTATCAGCTTGTATGAAAGGCTCTTCATACCTGAAGGTACCTGCTCGCCCTTGTACATATCGAACAGACGTACAGCCTCAAGATGCTTTGCGGTCTTTTCGATTACCGCAACTATATCTCCGCTCGGCACGTCCTCGTTGCACACAAGGCTCAGATCCCTGTATGTTGAGGGGAACTTGGGCAGTGCGGTGTACTTTACATCGCCGCCTGCATTATTGAACATTACCTCCATGCTGAGCGTAGCACAGTAAACCTCTGCATTTACACCGAAATTAGCCGCAGCCTCCGGATGAAGCTGACCGACATAGCCGATAAGCTCGCCGTTTACAGTGACCTTTGCGCATCTTCCGGGGTGGAATGTCGGATTGTTCTTTTCAGCCGTGTATACGACATTCTTCAGTCCGAGTTTTGCCATAACTTCCTCAGCAACGCCCTTTGCCGTGAAGAAATCCTCGCCGTTTCCGTAAAGCGCATAGCACAGAACATCTCTTTCAACAGGGAGCTGATTCTCTCCCGTCGGGAAATACTCTCTTGCTATCTCGAAGAATCTGCCCTCAAGGTTTCTGTTGCTCCAGTTCCTTCTTACAACCTCCATCATTGATGTAAGCGCAGAAGTACGCATTACGCTTGTATCCTCGCCGAGCGGACGTCTTAACACAACGCTCTTTCTTGACTTCTCGTCCATACGCAGAAGCTCATAGTCCTTAGGCGAAATAAAGCTGTAAGTCATTACCTCGTAGAATCCGAGTGCCAGTGCAAGCGAAATTACCTTATCCTCGAATATCTGCTCGGGCGTTCTCTTGCCCTGTGATGACAGCTTCGGTATAGTCGAGGGGATTCTGTTGTAGCCGTATATACGGGCAACCTCCTCCGCAACATCGCACGCACGGTGCATATCTATACGGGTAGGCGGAACGATTATCTCGCCGTTTTCATAGCCGAAGCCGAGCTTCTTTAAAATCTCTATCTGCTCGTTCTCGCTTATATCCGAGCCTAAATGCTCGTTCACCCACTTATAGTCGTGCTTTAATCTTTCGGGAACATACTCGCTGTGGTTCTCGTCAATGATAGTATTCAATACCTCGCCGCAGCCCAGCATCTCGATAAGCTGTAATGCTCTCTTGAGCGCCTTTTCTGCGTTTACCGGGTTAAGACCCTTTTCAAAACGTGAGCTTGCCTCGGTACGCTCGCCTATCTTTCTTGCGGTACGTCTTACCGATACGCCGTCAAAGCAGGCAGCCTCAAATACTACAGTAGTCGTATCCTCCATGATACCGCTATGCTCGCCGCCCATAACGCCGGCTATGGCGATAGGCTTCTTTCCGTCTGCGATTATCAGCATTTCGGGAGTCAGCTTTACCGGCTCTGCCATTTCGTCAAGCAGCTTTAATGTTTCTCCCTCTTTTGCGTTTCTTACAACTATCCTGTTGTCCTCGACATATCTTAAATCGAATGCGTGCATCGGGTGACCGTATTCAAGCATTACGAAGTTCGTTATATCAACAAGGTTGTTGATAGGTCTTACTCCGCTCGCTCTCAGCCTTCTTGCCATCCACTTGGGCGAAGGTCCTATCTTTACGTTCTTTACAAGCGCCGCCATATAGCGTGAGCAGAGCTTTGTATTTTCAACGCTTACGCTGATTTCCTTTGTAATATCCCCGTCAACGCCCTTGAATGAAGGCTCGGTGTAGTTCATTGGAATATCAAATGTTGCGCTTGCCTCCTGTGCAAGTCCGAGTACGGAAAGACAGTCGGGGCGGTTGTTCGTTATCTCAAACTCTACTATAGTATCGTCTGTCTGTAAAGCCTCGCATATATCCATACCCATTCTGAAAGAATCAACATCGGGATCGTTATTCAGTATAAGTATTCCGTCGTCTGCTACGGGATAGTCAAAATCATCCTTCGTAAGACCAAGCTCCGCATAAGAGCACATCATACCGTTGCTTGCAACGCCTCTAAGCTTGCCCTTTGTGATCTTTGTTCCGTCTGCAATCGTACTGTTGTGCATACAAGCGGGAACTATAGCCCCCTCAAACAGATTCTGCGCCGCAGTAACTATCTGCACAGGCTCTTCTCTGCCTGCGTCAAGCTGGCATATCCACAGCTTTTCGCTGTCGGGGTGACGCTCCAGCTTCAGCACCTTTGCAACTACCACGTTATTTATAGGATCGGACATCTTATGATAGGTTTCAACCTTTGAACCGCTCATCGTCATATCCGCTACGAATTCCTTTATTGGCATATCGGCTTTAACATAGTCGTTAAGCCATCTCATTGATAAATCCACGTTAATATCTCCTTTTACGATTCCTATCGGTATTTCTGAATTCTCTTATCTGAACTGTGCGAGGAAACGCTGATCGTTCTCGTACAGCAGACGCATATCGTCTATGTTGTATCTCATCATAGCAATACGCTCAAGTCCTATACCGAAAGCGAAACCGCTGTATTCTTCGGGATCTATTCCGCAGTTGATAAGTACCTGCGGATGAACGATGCCTGAACCGAGCATCTCTATCCAGCCTTCGCCCTTGCAGAGCGGACAGCCCTTGCCTCCGCACTTGAAGCACTGTAAGTCAACCTCGGCTGACGGCTCTGTATACGGGAAGTGGTGAGGACGGAAGCGGAGCTTTACCTCGTCGCCGTAAAGACGCTTAGCAAACGTTTCAAGCGTACCCTTAAGATCGCCGAATGTGATATTCTTATCTATTACAAGGCCTTCGCACTGGTGGAAAATAGGCGAGTGCGTGCCGTCAACAGCATCGGGACGATAAACACGTCCGGGGCTTATGATAGCTATAGGAGGCTTGTTTTTAAGCATTGTTCTTATCTGCACGGAAGATGTCTGTGTACGCAGAAGGATTTCATCAGTAATATAGAATGTATCCTGCTCATCTCTTGCAGGGTGACCGTCCTCTGTTAAAAGCATATCGAAAACGTACTTCGTTTCCTCGACCTCAGGACCGTCTACTACAGTGTATCCCATTCCTCTGAATATTTCCTTCAGTTCGTCAAGAACTATATTCAGCGGATGACGTACTCCCATCGCCTGCTGTTTTCCGGGCATGGTAACGTCCAGCGTTTCCTTCTTTAATTTCTGCTCCATAAGCGCAGATTTAAGCTGTGCCTGCTTCTGTGCAATAAAGCCCTCAAGCGACTGTCTTACATCGTTTGCAAGCTGACCCATAACAGGTCTTTCCTCAGCCGACAGCTTACCCATGCTCTTGAGTATAGCTGTAAGTTCGCCCTTCTTGCCAAGGTACTTTACTCTCAGCTCGTCAAGCTGCTTAACGTCAACGCAGTCACCGATAGTTTTCAGCGCCTGCTCCTTTATATTCTGTAACTGTTCTTTCATACCTTTATTCTTTCCTCGTTATTTATTATCCTGTATTTGATCTCGCCGTCAGGCAAAGACGATGGAACCGAATCGTTCCACTGATAACACGACCTTTCACGCATTTTTCCTGCGTCGGTTAATTATAATATGGTTATGTAATATGGCTTTTTATGGAAATTAAAATCAAAGCCTATGCCTACACGATAGACATTATAACAGAAATCCGATACTTTTGCAAGTGTAATAACGCAGTTTTCGGTAAATTTCGCATTATTTTCACCCGCACCAACCCTTCCAAACCCGCCGCAAAACAAAACAGGCACCGTCTGCACAATGCCTGCGATGCCTGTCATATATTTACGATTATTTCCTTGTAGCCGCCTTAAGACCGGAATACTCGCTGAACTCGGTCGTACTTCCCGTCTTTCTGAACGCCTTTATTCTGAACGAATAAGTCGTATTTCTCGCCAGTCCCTTCACGGTAAACCTGAGTGTTGTGTTATTCTTGGTGGTGGCGATAGCCGTCCACTTACCGCCTCTGTAGGTCTCAATGATATATCCCGTAGCCTTATCATTCTTGTTCCACGAAAGCTCAACCGCGCTTGTTGTAGTGCCGGTCACTCTGAACGATGCTACCTTCGCTATTCTCGTCTTAGCCGCAAGTCTTGTATACTCACTGTATATCGTCTTGCCTGCCGCAGTTTTATACGCTCTTACCCTGAACGTATATGTCGTATCCGCCTTCAGTCCGTTTACAGTATATGTAACCGTTGCGTTACTGCTCGTCTTTGCAATCTGCGTCCACTTGCCGCCCTTGTACTGCTCAACAACATAACCGTTTGCACTTGCATTCTTGTTCCATGCAAGCGTAATTGCCGAAGCCGTATAGCTCTTAACCGTAAGGTTATTCACGCCGCCGAATGAAGTAGCCGCCTTAAGACTTGTATATTCACTGTAATCTGTCTTGCCGTTTACGGTTCTGAACGACTTTATTCTGAACGAATATACAGTCGCACTTGCAAGTCCCTTAACAGTAAACGTAAGCGTGGCGTTATTCTTTGTGGTAGCAAGTGCAGTCCACTTTCCACCCTTGTACTGCTCGATAACGTAGCCTGTAGCTTTGTCATTCTTGCTCCAATCAAGCTTTACCGCACTGCCGGAAACCGTCGAACCCTTGAATGTGCCGACATTCGCTATTCTCGTCTTAGCCGCAAGTCTTGTATACTCGCTGCTGTATTCCGTTGTGCCGGAAACCACATAGCCCTTTATTCTGAACGTATAGGTGGTGTCCGCCTTCAGTCCGTTTACCGTGTACGATACAACCGCATTGCTTGCAGTCTTTGTTATCTGCGTCCACTTACCGCCCTTATACTGCTCAACAACATAACCGTTTGCGCTTGCGTTCTTATCCCACGCAAGTGTGAGCGAGGTAGTACCCTGCGTCTTTACCTTTGCGCCGGTAACAGCAGACAGTGTTATCTGCGAGGTGTAGCTGTCCTTATAGCTGTAGTGGCACACCGTACATTCGTGAACAGTATATCCCTGCGATGTAAGCGTAGGTGCCACAACAGTGGTTTTATAGCTGTGCGCCGTCTTGGGTATTGCTGTTACTTCTGTAACCGAACTGCAGCGTGTGCAGTGCTTTGATTTAGAACCCTCTGCCGAGCAGGTAGCCTGCTTGTCAATCGTCCACTCAGTAGAATAATTGTGTCCGAGCGCCGTAATATATCTTGTTTCTGCCTTTGAGCATCTGGAGCAGGTACGCTGCTCAACGCCCTGTGCCGTGCAGGTGGGCTTTGTTGCTGTTGCCCAACCGCCCCAGCTGTGACCGAGTGCCGCCGTTTCTCTTGTTTTGGTTGCACCACATGAACATTTCTGTTCCTGAACACCGGCACTCGTGCAGGTAGGTTTTGTTTTATCATACCATGCGCCGTAGGAATGGGTGTGTTGCAGACTACCGCTTAAATATTGACAATAATCTAAAACAAGCCAGCCATCTCCGCATTTTCCCCAAGTGTATCCTCCGCTTGAAGTCTTTTCGGTGATAGTTACAGTTGTACCATTCGGGTACGCTTTTACAACACCATAATTAGTACCCGGTCCGGATCGTACATTGACTCCCTGTGAAACGTTAACTTTCCACGTTTCCTGATTAGGTTGCGGATTTGATGAATACGGAGGTCTAAGCACGCCCCAAAAATTGTATGTAGTATAATTGTGTTGTACCTTTGCGGCAGGAGAACCATTGGAGCTGGCATTGTACCAGTTCTGATCTACAGATACAAATGTGTTCAGATTAGCACTGACTATTATTCCCGTGTGCCCGTATGTACCGTATGCCCACAATGCAATATCACCGGGCTGAGGCAAAAACTCCGGAGTATTCTTTATTCTCTGCCATCCGGATGGTATTGCGCAATAAATCAAATCAATAGCATTTCCGGGAAAAGAAACGCCAAAATTCTCAGTTGTGAATTTCTCGACAAAATCCTTACATTGAGCACCGTAATATCCGTCAACATCAATTGACTTACCTACACGGTCAAGCGCCCACTGAGCGCCCTGCTCTTTAGTGATATAGTCTATATTGATATCCGGATGAGTAATAGAAGTAACATAATTCGGTCTTATAAATACCCTCTTAATATCGCCGTTGGCAATAGACAGACCTTTGGTGGTAGTGTATGTCATTGTATCCCTGTTGTCTACAACCTGAAATACACCGTTCAAAAGTGCATTGCCCTCAACAGAATATCTGCTGTCTTTCATTATTCCTACATGATATGTAGTATCACCGCTTGTACTGCAATAAAACACAAGGTCGCCCGCCTGTGCGGTTTCAACCTCCATCGCCCCTGCTTTCAGCAGTGCATTTCTGAAAGTACCGCAAGCCGCATTAGCAGGTGCGTCCGGAACTGCCACTGTCTGACCGGCAACTCTGGCAACGTCAAGGACGAAATCGGCGCACCACGCTTCTCTGCTGGGATACCATCCGTCATCATCGTCTTTTCTGCCCGCCTGTGCCACAGCAACATTGACCATATCCACAGCGCCGTCACCTGTCAGTGTAACAGGATAAAAGCTATCCTTAACGCTGTAATACGCACCTGCGGAAAACGCTCCTTCAAGCGCAGGGATATTGTCGCCCAGCGGTGTAGCGACCGCAGTAAAAGTCATTACCGCCGCAACAACAGCCGCCGCTGTTCTTTTCAGCTTCATAGAAACCTCTCCTTATAATTCATAATAAAAACCAACAGTATAATACGATTATTAATACTGCCATCCTGATTCAAGAATACGCTCTCCGCCCTCCGTTTTCAACCGTTTTTGCAAAACTTGCGTTTTTTGCTCAAACTTTGCACCACTACCCCACACCAAACTTCCAAATCCGCACTATCCCACGAAAATCGCCACATTCTTGCCATATGAACGCTCTGTTGGTTTCGCATCACATTGCCTCGTCAG
>ENA-OUNS01000728-OUNS01000728.1-human-gut-metagenome-genome-assembly--contig:-NODE-728-length-25712-cov-5.380520_pt1 | contig 25712 bp, 19 predicted proteins | sample MGYA00243237_ERZ505104 | MGnify/ENA primary metagenome ERZ505104 (study PRJEB26097, sample SAMN02711295) | human gut metagenome | biome: Gut microbiome | host: Homo sapiens | place: Denmark: Copenhagen...
TATCCTCAACGACAAACCGCTGGAGATCGAACACACGACCGATAAGGATACTTCGGTTACGGTTGAGAACACCAAGAAGCCGGGACTGTCCATCACCAAGATCGACGCCGAAACCAAGAAGCCGTTGTCCGGTGCAGTCTTTAAGCTGACACGCGCGAACGGTGATGTGATCCGCGAGGACATTACAACTGGTGAGGACGGTACTGCCTTCGTCGAGGGACTGGATGCCGCAGATTATATCGTGACCGAGATTACCGCACCCGGCGGCTACATCATCGACAAAACACCGCACCCGGTATCGCTGGAGGAGGGCAAGACTTACACGCTTACTCTCGAAAATGAGAAGAAACCCGGTCTGCTGATTAAGAAGGTGGACGCACAAACCAGCAAGCCGCTGGCGGGTGCATCGTTTAAGGTAACACGCGGTGATGGTTCGGTTGTTCGTGAAAATGTTGTAAGCGATGCGGACGGTATTGTGCATCTCGCTGAACTTGACACCGGAACCTATATCATTACCGAAACCATAGCGCCGTCCGGTTATGTGATTGACGATACGCCGAAAACGGTGCAGCTCCGTAAAGGTCAGATCTACGAGGTCGTTTTCTCGAACAGCCGCAGCTACGGTTTGCAAATCCGCAAAATCATCAAAGGCACGAACAAACCGCTGAGCGGCTGCGTGTTCCGAGTTGCCAAGGCAAACGGCGAAATTATCGGCAAATACACCACTAATTCCGCCGGTTTGACGACAGTCAGCGGTCTGGAGGACGACGTTTACGTCGTCACGGAACTTTCGTGTCCGGAGGGCTACCGACTGGACAGTACACCGCAGAACGTCATCGTCAAATCCGGTGAACTGGCGACCGTTGAATTTCAGAACGAAAAGCTGGCAAGTATCCGCATCAAGAAAATCGACGCGGTAACGAAGAAAGGCATTTACGGCGTTCGTTTCCTCGTAAAAGATGAAGCAAACAACCTCATTGGCGAATATTCTACCGACCAGGACGGCTATATCGAGCTGCGCGACATTCTGACGGACGGAAGGAGCGAAATCAAGCTGAAAGTCGAGGAAATCGCGGCGGCACAGGGTTATGTACTGGACAGCACGGTTCGCACGCTGCGTATCCGCCGAGGAGAAACGACCGAACTGGTCGTGGAAAACACGCCGGTTCTCGGACAAATTCAGGTGGTTAAGAAATCCTCGCAGGATAATCCGGTCACAAATCAGCTCAAAGGCAGTCTGCTGCAAGGCGCGGTGTTTGAGATTGAAAACGCCGAAACCGGACGTATCGTAGATACGATTACCTCGGACTCCCGTGGTATTGCGGCTTCCAATCCGCTGCCGCTGGGACGCTACTTTGTGCGTGAAATTAAGGCTCCGCAATTTTATCAGCTCAACACACAGAAAGTTGAAGTCAAACTGAAGGTCGAGGGCGATGTGGTCCGCATCGAGATGTATAACGATGCCGCAAGCATCAAAACAAGCATTAAGAAAACCGGCAATTATACCGTAGATGCGGGCGATAATATGCGTTATGACATCACAAATGTTGCAAATCAGTCCAACGTGCCTCTGGATAATTTCTTCTGGCATGACCGTATTCCGACAGATGCCGTTCGTGTCGGTACAATAACGACCGGCACCTATAATGCGCGTGTCTGGTACAAAATCACCTATAAGACGAACAAAAACGGGTATCGAACGCTTGCGGACAACTTGCTTTCCACCAACCGCTATTCGTTCAAGGTGGATTCCGGTTCGCTCAAACTGGCAATCGGTGAGTATGTGACCGATATTCGCTATGAGTTTGGCACAGTCCCCGCCGGATTCAGAATGACGGAAAAGGCAACGGTTTACGTCTATGTGCCGCCGTATATGGCAAATGGATACAATATTACAAACCGTGTGGATTGCGGCGGTTCGTATCAGGGCGAATGGGACAGCTCGACCAGCGCATGGGTGACAAGGATCCATCGCGCTCCGATCTATACCAAGCCCACGCTGCCGAAGACCGGCTACTAACTACAGAAACGAGGGAAAACGATAATGAAAAAGAAATGGCGGTGGCTGATGATGCCACTTCTTGCCGCACTGTTTATCAGTGCGGCAGGTGCAGCAGAAGTTGGTACGGAGCAAGTATTGCTTGATGGAGATCAGGCTGCTTTTACGCCGGTCAGTGTAGAGCCGATCGAGATAAACGGCGTTCCTACGCTGACGAAAACATATGAAATGCCGCCGGACTTTGATCCGGCGGCACTCAAAGAGCAGCCTTTTGAACAGAATGGATATTGGTATCGCTATGACCGTATGGACAAATCGATACAGTATAAAACCGATACAAAGGAGGCGGAGGACACGGTAACGATAGACGCGCCCTCTTCCGATTTAGCGACGGTTATTGACCGGTTTTCGGTCACGAAAACCTATGCTAAGGACGGGTTTATCGGTGATTTAACGCTTGATTTGCAGAGCATCAAGGTGGAAGCGACCGGATACAAAACCGTAACGGACAGTCACCCGCACAGTGTCACGAAAAGTTACACCTTGCCGTACAATGACCGTTCGCTCGTCCCCGAAGCGGTTCAGGCAGACGGTTTGAGCCTGCCGCGCACCGGTCTGACATGGACAGAGACGGCCAATGTGTCGGACTCCGATGTACCGAACAGCTGGACAGCTACCGCGGTTTACAGTAAAACTACCTACACCAGCCGACAGGTCGCGACCGGTTATCAAGCCAATGCCGTTTATCGCGGGCAGATTGCCAAAACAAGCGTGGATCATGTGACGTATACCGTAACTTATGTCGGCAGCAAGATACCCGTCATGCCGTTTTTAGATCCCGATGTAACGCTTTCGCAGATCGTAGTTGTCTGCGCCGCGGGCGTTCTCCTGCTGGTGTTTTTGATCGTTCGATACATTCTCTGGCACACGGCGCGCGTCTATGTCTACAACGAGGAACGCCGCATTCACGATGTGGTAAGCCGCCAATTCGTGCGCGTTCGGACACCGAAAATACGGCTGAGTGCGCTGCAAGGTCACGCCGAAACAGAATATACCGTTATTCTGCGCCGCAAGCTGGCAAAACGCCTCGTAGGGCGCGATATTGCCATTGAAACCGGCAAAGAAGCGCAGCATCATGTAGTTGAGTCGTTCGTGGGAAGCGATTATGCGTTTGGGGTGAGAATATGAAAAATTGCTGCTTTTAGCAAAAGTCACCTGAAAAAGTTGATGCTTCTCTCGAAAAGTCGTTTGAAAAAATTGATGATTTGGCAGAAAAGTCCCTTGAAAAAGTTTGCGCTATTGAGCTAAAGTCCCTTGTAAAAAGTTTTTGTTTCGGATATACTATGATTATAATATCTATATCAGATGGAGGTAATCTCATGCTGAAACGAAAAATTGAACAGCGTCTGATAGACTGGAAAAACGATCCGGAGCATAAGCCGTTGATTATCAAGGGATGCCGTCAGTGCGGAAAAACCTATTCTGTGTTGGATTTTGCCAAGAAAAACTATGCGCATGTTGTATATCTGAATTTTTTTGAAAATCCCGACTATGCCTCTGTCTTTTCCGGTTCACTGGAACCGGATAATATCGTAATGATGCTGTCTGCTCTTCTTGGGAAAAACGCAATTTTTGAAACGGGCAAAACCGTGCTGATTCTGGATGAAATTCAAGATTGCCCCGAGGCACGCACCGCCTTGAAATTTTTCCGTATAGACGGGCGATACGATGTCATCGCTACCGGTTCGCTGCTCGGTGTAAAGGGTTACGGAAAGGAACCAAAATCCGTGCCCGTAGGGTCTGAAACTGTAATCGATATGTATCCGCTGGATTTTGAAGAATTTTTATGGGCAAATGGAATTGAACCTCCGCTGACCTCTATACTGGAAAACTGTCTGTCAGAGGAAAAACCAGTTCCTGACGCATTGCATCATCGTATGCGTCAACTCTTGCTGCAATATGCCGTCGTTGGCGGTATGCCTGACGCAGTAAACGCTTTTATCAATACGCATCGGTTGGATCGTGTGCTGCAAATCCAGCGAGATATTGTGCGCTCATACAAAGATGATATGATAAAATATGCGGATAAAAAAGATAAATCCTGCATAACAGAATGCTTTGAGTCCATTCCTCGTCAACTGGCTAAAGAAAATAAAAAATTCCAGTATTCACTTGTCAAAAAAGGAGCTACTTCTTCTAAATATGCAGGCAGTCTTCAGTGGATTGAAGAAGCCGGAATCATCACGCGCTGTTACAACCTTTCTATCACCGAATTACCGTTGGACGGCAATTCAATCGAAAATATGTTTAAGGTATATATGCGTGACATAGGATTGTTTGTAAGTATGCTGGAAGATGGTACACAATATGACATTCTGCAAGGAAATTTATATGGTTATAAAGGTGCTATTTTTGAAAATCTAATAGCAGATATTTTCTCGAAGATGGGACGCAAGCTATATTATTTCCATAAGGACTCTGGTTTAGAAGTTGATTTTGTCATTCGCTATCACGGTGAATGTACACTTGTAGAGGTCAAAGCATCGGATGGAAACACCAAAAGCACTAAAACCATCCTGCGTCACCCGGAAAAATATCATGTTTCCCATGCTATTAAACTTGGAGATTATAATATTGGGCGCAATGACCAGATTCTAACACTCCCTCTGTATATGGCATTCCTGTTAAAAGCCCTATAAATTACGTTATTCAATTATGTTCGCAAAAACCTCGCCGTTCATTACAAGCGGCGAGGTTTTCATTTAGGAGGAGGTTTCCATGAAACACAAACTGTTATGCTGCACGGCGTTCATGTGCGGCATTTTTACGTTCCCGTTCGCGTCTGCCCTTGAGTATCACTACTCCGCAGACCTGTACCCGAACCATTTCTACGCACCCACATCGTCCAATCGTGCGCTGGATATTGACAGCGCGGACAACTCCGGCGGTGCAGCTATCGTTGTTCCGTCCGCCGGTATGGGGACGGACGCGGACAGCACAGCGCCCCGCGAAGGCTCACCTGTTATTCCGGTCGGTTCGTATGTTGATCCGTGGGGTGACTCCGTGGAACAGCAGATCAACACAGACGAAAAGCTGAACGGCATGGAAAACGTGTCGTTCAATCGGCTGTCAGGCGCGGAAAGCGGCAGTTATACGGCTCAAACGCAGCTTGCTGTCACAAACGGTCATTTCGGTGCGGTATCCATCGGCAATCGCAAGCTGTTCGCGTATGTCTATCCCGGCGCAACATACGAAAGTATGCGGAAAGGTGCCGGTCATGTAGACGGCACTTCGGTCTGGAACGGAAATGTAGCTCTCTGCGGCCATAACCGAGGCTCGTGGCCGTATTTCGGTACGCTGAAAAACGTACAGGTGGGCGATGTAATTACCTACCGCACATCGCTCGGTGTACGGACGTACCGCGTTACCTCGGCCGGACGGATTGCGGCGACAAACACCGCCGTTCTCAATCCCACCGCAGACAATCGCATCACCCTGCTGACCTGCATTGCCAACGAGCCGTCTTGCCGGCTATGTGTAATCGGTCAGGAAATTCAATAAGAAACGGAAGCTCATTCAGCTTCCGTTTTTCTTTTTTCGCGTCAAATTTTATCGAAAGGAACCTTTAGAATTATGAACAAAATCCATCTTTCTATCAACTATTCGCAGCTTATGCGGCGCGTCTTTCTTGCGTACCGCATTGCACTGATTCTGCTGCTTCTGGCAGCCCTTTTTCTGCCGCACGCTTTCGCGGTCGAAGATATGTGGACCGCCGCAAACCGCATTATCAAAGACGTTTACACCAAAATCGCAGGCGTATCCACAGTGCTCGCCGGTCTGATGTCCGCTGTTGCAGTCATCGGCGCAAAAATGTCCGGCACGCAGCAGAAAGCAGATCAGGCTTGGGACTGGCTTAAACGTGTCTGGCTCGCGTGGGTCATTATCAACGGCATTGGAGCTTTTATCGCCTATGTTCGTCCGCTGTTCAACGGTTTGGCTACGCTAAATTAACTATATTATCCAAAATTCAATACATTATGACAAGAGAAAGGAGGTTATCCCATTCTCGAAAAACTTATCAAAGCGCTGTTCGAATGGCTGGCAACGATGTGGTACGAGATGGTGGAGAAGCTGCTCCGGCAGCTTATGACACTGTTGCGCGTAGATACCTCGTATTTTGCGTCCCGCGTGCCGGTCGTCAAGGATATTGCCACCATTCTGCTGGCGGTCGGCTGGGCACTGCTCATCGGCAATCTGGCGTATCAGGCATTACGCTCCATGGCCTCCGGTGTCGGCATTGAAGCTGAGGAACCGGGACGATTGTTTCTGCGAACGGCTATGTTCAGCTTTCTGCTTGTGTGCAGCAGGCAGATATGCGACATCGCGCTCAGCCTTTCCGCCGTTATCATGCGGATGCTGGAAGTGCCGAAAGCCGTGACTTTCACGCCATTCAACGAGGATTTCTTCAGTGAACTGCCAAACGCGGGTTGGTTGATGGTCATCGTAGTCAATGTGTATATCCAGTGGCAGATCATCAAGCTGTTCTTCGAGGTCGCGGAGCGATATGTCATTCTATGCGTACTTATTTACTGCGCGCCGCTGGCATTTGCAATGGGCGGTTCGAAAAGCACCGCAGAGATTTTCCGCGGCTGGCTGAGAATGTTTGCATCTATGTGTACGCTCATGGTGCTGAATGTGATGTTCGTGAAAATGCTGCTGTCCGCCATGTCCAATTCGCCAACCGGTGTAGCAATCGTGCCGTGGATCATGCTCATCACAGGCATTGTCCGCGTGGCGAAAAAGATGGACAGCATTATCCTGCGTATCGGACTCAATCCGGTTATCACCGGCGACCCGCTGGGGCATCATCACGTTCCGGGTATGCTCAGTGCCATGCTGGTGCATCACGCGGCATCGTTTATCAAAAACACGATCTCGAATCCGCCGCACCCCACCAATACGGCTGCGGCTCCGCCGTCCGGCCCGTTGGCCTATGGTATGGGCAGACAAGTCGGTAACGGACAGCCTTCACAGCTTTCTGCATCGTCTGGCAGCAGTACGCAGAACAATACGCAGCAGAACAGCAATTTTTCCTATGGTTCGTCTGCGCGGCATACTGCATCGTCCCATATGCCGCATCAATATGCAGACATCAGCATTGACGCCGACAATTTCACGGACGGCGATTTTGTGACCATGAGCAATCCGGCACATTCCGGTGCCGCGCGAATTACACCGGTCGCGCCGCAGATACGGCCCCTGCCGCATGATTTTGCGAAAACACCGCCGCCGGTTTCTCCGCAGTCCGCAAGACCGCCGGTTGTCCCGCACGGCGCATCGGCTGTTCAAGGAACACCGAATGTTGCAGGTACACAGAGCGTCAACAACACACAGAATATGCCGCAAATGCAAATTCATAGTGCCATGTCGCACGATTTTATTGCACCGCAGGCGGCGGAACATAGCGCGGAAAATACTTCGGTTCAGCCGCAGTTCATCGAACACAGCACACAGACCGAGAAAAACGGCGGCACGCACGGTCAGCAGTCCGGACGTATCAGTCCGGTAACACCGCCGCGTCCCGCAGGAATTCGTGAAGCAAAAACCGCAGAGCATACAGAAAATCGTTCTTCTGCACAAACCAAGGTCGGCAGTTTTGGCCACAATACCGAAAATTATGGTTCCTCTGCAATCATGCAGACATCTGAACGTGCCGTAGCGCCGAAGGCTGCTCAACTTGGCGGCACTGCACAGAATGTAGAGTCTGTCCGCAAAACCACACAGAACGTAGAGTCGAGCCACAGAATATCTGGTATGCAGTCTGTCCGGTCAGACACTGCACCGCAGGCAAAATATAATTCTGCTGCTGTCAAACCGGACATTACACCGCAGCGCAACCGCGGCACTTCTGCCGCCGCAAGACCGGATATTTCTCCGGTTTCACCCGTGAAACCCACAGTTCAGCCGCCGAAAGCACAGACTGCGCCGGAAGATCCCGTTTCACCGGTAAGTCAGCCGCGCACCTTGCGCCGCAGTGCCGAACCGGTGAAATCAAACAACATAACACCGCAGAACGGAGATGAACGCCATGCAGGACGAAAACGCAAGCCGTAAACGAGCGGTTGCGGCGGCACGCATCGCACACGCCGCATGGTCCGGCGGACCGCACGGCGCGGCAGCTGCCACAGCAATCGAAGCCGGAAAGCATCTTGTGAGACCCGTGCTTGCGGCAATTACCGTGATTTTCGGCTTACCGCTGCTGTTTCTCGCGGCGATACCGTGCAATTTTTTTGACGCGCCAAGTGTCAAATCTGCCGATATACAGGAAATGACCGCACAGGCGCAGACACTGAACGCATCGTGGAAGCGTCAGCGGTCGCTGGAACAGCAGGCCGTAGAGCTGTTCGTGTCGCTTCTGCCGAAAGACCTCGGGTTTATCTCGGTAGAAACCCGGCTCGGGAACACGAATGACTACTGGCAGATCGCCATTACCTCGGTTCTGCATGAACAGGACGTTGCTCTGCTCGATGAGGACAAAATCGTGCAGACGATGAAAGACAAAATGCAGTACAAGCTCGAACCCAAGTACAAGGATGGCAAGCTGGTCGGGTACATACTCGTGATTTACGACATGACTCCGGATGAGCTGATGGACAAGCTGGCCTTTGATGAACAGCAGCGCGACTGGGCGGCATTGATTGCGGACACGATTGCAGACAGCGATTACGCCGCGCCGGTCGGTTCCTCGGACAACACCGCAGACGAAAATCTGTACGATATTGTATTCACCGGACGCGAAAATTCCCAAAATGTCGTGTATTTCAGCCAGTATGACAGCCGCTGGGGAAGTCAGATGTACGGCCGCACCAACACGATTGCGGGCGCAGGCTGCGGACCGAGTTCGCTTGCTATCTGTATTTCCACGCTGACGAACAAGACGGTCACGCCGCCCGCGGTCTGCGAGTGGTCGGTCAAGACCGGCCATCGCTGCGAGGGTTCGGGCAGTTATCACAGCCTGATTCCGGACGGTGCGGCGCACTGGGGCGTACCCTGCCGCGGCATCGGTCAGAGCAGAAAACAGCTGATTCAGGCTTTGCAGGACGGGAAACTGGTCGTGGCGATCATGAGTCAGGGGCATTTCACGCGCGGCGGGCATTTCATCGTGCTGCGCGTTATCACAAGCCAAGGCAAAATCCTGGTTGCGGATTGCGCCAGCTACGAACGCAGTCAAAAGGAGTGGGACATCAATATTTTTCTGAACGAGTGCAACAAGGGCTCCGCTGCCGGTGGGCCTTTCTGGGTACTGGGTTAGGAGGAACAAATGGAAATTGAATATCGCAGCGATAAAATTCTAAAACTTAGAGTTTTTCGTGTAAAGCACCGTATTTCACTGGCAGAACTGGCACAGGCCAGCAGCGTGAGTATTCAGCGTATCAGTCAGATCGAGCTGATGGACTGTCCGCTGACACCGCATATCGAAGAACAGCTCACGCGCGCACTGGAAGTCGTGCTGCTGCGTCGCAGTGCTAATGCGGCCGCCGCCATCGCGGACTACCGCGAACAGAAAGGACGGCTGTTTCTGGCTGTTCCGGAAACCGAGGTGATTGCAGATGGATAACGAGGATACTTACTTTATTCCGGCGAATTTCACCGATGCAGGCCGCGTATTCGGTATGTTTGAACTGCGCAACTGCATCGAAGCGGTCGTGCTCGCCGCACCGACACTCGGTCTCTGTATGCTGATCGCCCGTCAGCTTGCGGTGTCGCTCACGATAAAGTTGGTGATCTCGCTGTGCCTGCTGGTGCCGGTCTGCGGCTTTGCGCTGCTCGGTATCCGTGACGACTCGCTCAGCCGCTTTCTCAGCGTATATTTCCGCTGGCGCAGACACCGCAGAATTATCTTGAACAAGGGAGGAATGATCAAATATAACCATAAAAGACGCGATTTTTGGCGTACAAAGCCCGCAAAAGCGCGCCGCTGCAAGCGATGACCTGCAGGGCAGTCTGCCGATTGCAGATATAGACCGCGGCATCATTCACACAAGGGACGGCGGACTGGTCGGACTGTTTGAAGTGCTGCCGATGAACTTTTTCCTGCAAAGCACCGCAGAGCGTGTCCGCATTGTCGGCGCACTGGCCGCATGGCTCAAAATCGCGCCGAGCAGCGTACAGTTTCTCTGCCTGTCACAGCCGGTCGATGTGGAGCAGTACACGCGCCGTATGAACGAGTACGCCGAAACCGAAACGGACGCAAGCTGTCGCGCGTGTATTGAGGACAATATCGAGCAGGTGCGCGGCATGATCCAGGGCGGCGCGTTCACGACACGTTTTTTCGTGGCGTATCGCTTTGAGCCGGACATGGCTCCGGCGGCCAAGACACCCGAACAGCGTGCAGACGCGCTTTATCAGATTGCGGATACCGCCAAAGGCTACCTTGCTCGATGCGGGCTTACCGTTGCAGAACCGCAGTACATCGACAATCAGATGGTAGAAACCGTCTTTTCCATGCTGTGCAAGCAGACCGCGCGGAACATCAAGCTGCCTGTGGATTTCCGGCTGATGATGGAGGACTATTTCGGTATTCCCACAGAGGATATGCCGGAAGAAACCGATGTTGAAGAAAATGCCGAAATTGCAGAACAGCCGACACGCAAAGAGAAAAAGCGCAGGAAGAAACGCCGCAAGCCTAAGAAAAGCAAGCTGAAATCCGAACAGTCAGACGGTACAACGCGCGTGATGGATCTCATCTGTCCGTCCTCGATCGACATGACGCACCGCGACTATCTGGTGATAGACGGCGTGTATCACGCCTACCTTTACATTGCCGGTTACGGCTATCAGAGCCTTGTGCGCGGCGGCTGGCTGGCGGCACTGGTCGGCATGGGCGATGGTATTTCTCTCTCGACAACCCTTCTTCGCCGTCCGCGCGAGAAAATACTGCCGAAAGTCGCAAACTCCACCATCTGGAGCCGCAGCCGTATGCGTGATGTAGACGACACCCGCGCCGATTATGAGCAGATGGGCAGCGCGATTTACGCCGGACAGTATATCAAGCAGCAGATGAACACCGCAAACGAGGACTATTACGATATGTACACGCTCATTGAGGTCACGGCCGCAAATGAGGAACTGCTGCACACCCGTCTGGCGGAGGTGGAACGCCTTTGCGCGTCGCAGGATATTATCTGCAAACGATGTGACTATGTGGAGGAGCAGGCGTTTCACTCATTCCTGCCGGTGGTCGCTCCTGCACCGGAGATCGCCCGCAAAGCCAGACGGAACACGCTGCTTTCCGGTGCAGCAGGCGCATTTCCATTCTATTCGATGGAGCTTTGCGAACAGAACGGTATCCTCATCGGCGAGGACCTGCGCAATCATGCGGTCTGTATGCTCGATATTTTTGACGGAAACCGATACAGCAATGCCAATATGACCGTTCTCGGTATGTCCGGTGCGGGCAAGACCTACCTGTTGCAGCTCATCGCCATGCGCTATCGTCAGCAGAGCAAGCAGGTTTTCCTGATTGCACCGTACAAAGGCTATGAGTACCGTGCGGCGTGTGAGGCCATCGGTGGTCTGTACATCAAACTCGCGCCGTCCTCTACGGACTGCATCAACTTTCTGGAAATCCGCCGCCGGACGCTGGACGTAAACGCCGAACTGACGCGCACCCGCACCCGTGAAGATTCTCTGCTTGCGGACAAGATCAGCCGCCTGCACATTTACTTTTCGCTGCTGCGGCGCGGTCTGACCGAGGACGAGAAAAGCCGTCTTGATGTGGAACTCATGCGGCTGTATGAGCGATTCGGCATTACGCGCAGCAATGACAGCCTGTATAACGAATACGGCGAACTGAGACCGCAGCCCACACCGGCAGATCTCTATGAACTGCTGAACGAACGCGAGGAAACACGGCCGCTTGCCGGTATTCTCAGCCGTTTCGTGACCGGTTCGGCGGCAAATCTCGGCGGCATGACCAACATTGACATGAATAACAAATATATCGTGCTGGATATTTCGGAAATCGGCAAGGAACTGCTGCCGTTCGGCACACTTCTGGCGGCGGACATCTGTCTGGATTACTGCCGAATGTCACGCGCGGAGAACAAGGTGGTCATTCTCGATGAGGTCTGGTCGCTGATCGGTGCAGGTTCCAATGCACAGGCGGCGGAGTTCGTGCTGGAGCTGTTCAAGACCGTGCGCGGCTACGGCGCGTCCGCTATCGCCGCCTCGCAGGACTTAGAGGACTTCTTCGCACTGGAAAACGGCAAATTCGGCAAGGCACTGCTCAACAACAGCCGTATCAAGTTCGCGCTGATGACCGAACCCGAGGAGGCTGCGCTCATTCAGCAGCATTACCACCTGACGGACGAAGAAATGCAGATGCACGCCAATTTCACACGCGGACAAGCACTGCTGTGCGCCGGACGAAACCGGCTCGGTGTGCAGATCATTGCGTCCCCGCGTGAACATGAGCTGATTACCACTGACCCGCGCGACATCGCTCGAATCCGTCAGCGGCAGCACATTGAAGAAGCGCGCCGACGCAGACACCCGACAAAGGAGGAAGTCCCGAATGATGAATGAACTCGAAAGCAAGCTGGAAAAGCTGATGCGGCTGACGAAAGCATTTGAGCAGGCAGACGATAGCAACAAGCGAAGCCATCTGGCGAATGAACTGCTCTGCACGTTGGAGAATACAACGCTCTCGGCGCGGCGGTATTTCAGCTCGTTTCTCAAACCGGAAAAGCATGGCCGTGAGGCGCATATCCTGCCGTACCATGTCGAGGAACACTGCGCGGTGGAGGTCACCCGTGACGGCTGGACGCACATTCGTCTGAATACGCTCCTGCAGAGCAACCGCCAGCGCGTGACCGGCTACATCGAGAGCACACTGCTCCAGATGCTGCATGACCACCGCGCGGCGGGCGGCACGCTCCCGTGGTATGACCGCGCCTTTGTTATCATCACCGAGCACACCGACCGCCGGTATACGGGCCGCACATTTGATCCCGACAACAAGGAATGGAAGTGCGTGACGAATGCGCTGAAAGGCGTTCTGTTCGAGGACGATGACAGCCGAACGGTCAGCCTGATTCTGGACAGCATACCGGACGGAAAGGGCTTCACCGAGGTCCTTGCAGCCCCTTATTTTGAAGTGAAAAAAACGTGGATTGGGCGGTAAAAAAGGGGCCTCTGCACGGGCGGTAGTACCGTCCGTGTGGGAAGTCAAAATGAAATGACATTTTCGTTTCTATTTTCTTTCGTTATTGGAGAAAAGCAAGTAAAACCGATGCTGATAGTTCTAAATTTTGCAAAAGCACAAACTCAATTACCGCGACCTGGTAAGACAGGGCGGTAATTTCAGAAGGAAAGGTGATCATTTGCGTGTACAAACCATACTGCCTGTGATGCGGCTCATCGGGTGGTGCAAGAACATAGATTGTGAGTGTGAACACAATTTTCGCCGCATTTTCCGGCCGTCTGTTATGACCGCGCTGGTGCAGCAAAAGTATCTGCGGCCGTACTCGGCGGCATACGGCTGGCGGCTGACACCGGCCGGTTATGCGTGGCTCTCCGAACAGGGATTTCCCATGCAGGCAGACCGGCACACACAGCGTGTCAATCGCCGATTTGAAAACGCCGCTGTGATACTGACCATGTATGCCGCCGGCATTGATCCGTTCGCGGATTCGCTTACTGCACTGCGGGAGAAAGGCGGGTACCTCTCGGCATCGGTGCTGCGCGGCAGAGAGGGACAGCACCCGATAGGCATCAGCCTCGTGTCCGGTTTCCTGCGGCTCGGCGGCACGATGTTCGCTGCGCATTATCCGCAGACGGCACAGCGGGTTATCATTCAGCGCGAGATAGACTGTGCGCAGTCTGCCATGCTCGGCAGCAGCTGCACTGAGCAGGCGTATCTGCTGTGCGGGAGCAGCTACACGGATATTTACCGCGCACTGCTTGCAGAACAGACGAGCTGCACCGGCAAGCGAGTCAGCTACGCCCGGTTCTATCAGCAGATCAGTCCGGCATATCTGCTACCGTGCAACAAGGACGGTGTATTGCAGCTTCGGCTGATGCAGGTGGCAAACTACCGTCCCCGTCTGGCGAAAATGCTCGGCGCACCGATAACAGGCACACATTTATCCGACTGCGATTTCTTCAGCGCGGACTTTCAGTTTCCGGCCCGCATTGTCGCGGATATGGAGCTGCGTCAGGTATTCCGCGCGGCGCAGCAGGCCCGTGCCGCCGGATACCACGGTCTACTGCTTGCGGCGTTTGAAAGTCAGAAACGGTTTCTGACGCAGATTTTTCCGCCGCCGTTTTTCCATGTTGCGGTGATCGACGAACAGGCGCTCTGTATTCTGGAAATGGGTGCTGACCTATGACACCGCTGTCTGAACGGATTGCCAAACTGGAACAACGCCTGAATAAGCGTCTGGAGCGTTGGAAAGCCAAGCACAGCGCAGATTGGCGGCTGTATGCCGTCCTCGGCGGTATGGGCTGGTACTTTTACGGCATGATCGTAAACTCGGTGCGGCTCGGTATCCGGCAGTCCTTCGATGTGGAAAGCAATATCGCAAGCATCTGGGTGGTGAACCCGTTCCGCAATCTGATTGCGCCGTTCACGCTCACCGGACTTGGACTCACCGCCGCGCTGCTCGTTCTGGCGTGTCTGCTGACGAGGAAAGGTTTTAACTGGCTGTCCGGCTATCATCCGGTACACGACAAACGCGGCTTTGACATTCTGCCGGACGGCACACACGGCACCTCGCGCTTTATGAAGCCGGAGGAAATGAAAGCGGTACTGGAAACAGGCAGACTGGACGACCTCACCGGCACGATATACGGCAAGCACCGCGATGATCCGCTGGACGACAACCGCTTTTCATTGTATATCGCATCGAGCAGCAAAAGCGGTCTTGCCGGAAATATGCTGGTGATCGGCGCACCGGGCACGGGCAAAAGCTGGGGCTTTGTGCGCCCGATGATCTTCCAGTGTGTCAAGCGCAGAGAAAGCATGATACTCACCGATCCAAAAGCCGAGCTGTATGAAAGCACCGCCGGTTATCTCGCTGATATGGGATACGAAGTCCGCGTGTTCAACCTGCTTGAGATGGAACACTCCGACCGTTGGAACTGCATCGGCGAAGCCGACTATGACGAACGCCTGATTCCGATCATCGCGGCTACCATCATCAACAACACCTCGTCCGAGAAAGAAGCCGGGGATTTCTGGGCGAAAGCCGAACTGAACCTGCTTACCGCACTGCTGTACTATGTACAGAACGATAAAGACGTTTCGGGAAACGCGCTTCCGCTGTCACAGCGGCGGCTTGGACGGATACTTTCGCTGCTGACCGATAACGGATTGGCAACGATCGACCGCGAGATCAAGCTGCTGCCCGCCGGACACCCGGCCAAAGGCCCTTACGGATTGTTTTTGCAGGCAAAGGAGAACATACGCGGCAATATCGTGATCGGTCTGGGCAACCGCCTGAATGTGTTTCAGGACAAGCTGGTAGACGCACTCACCGCAGACAGCTCCATCGACCTGACACTGCCCGGTCACAAGCCTTGCGCTTATTTCTGTATCCTGTCCGCACAGGACCATACTTACGCGTTTCTGTCCTCGCTGTTTTTCACGATGATATTTTCGCGGCTGGAGCAGTACGCGCGGCGCGAAACAGAGGACGGCAAGCTGCCGGTGCCGGTGAATTTCGTACTGGACGAGTTTCCATCCATCGGCAAACTGGGCGATTTCAAGCGTTCCATCGCGTTTACACGCGGTTTTCGCATGAACTGTATTGTCATCGTGCAGTCCATCGCACAGCTTGCAGATATGTACCCGCGCCATGAATGGGAGGAGATCACGGCCTGCTGTGACGCGACGATCTGTCTTGGCGTGAACGATACGACAAGCGCGCAGTTTATCAGCGAAAAATGCGGTATGACCACCATTCGCGTTACGAATAATCAGCAGCCGCAGACACCGCTGTTTTCGCCGGTGGCGAACCTGTCCCGTCCGTATTCGCAGACGCGAAGCAATACCCAACGGGCTCTTATGCAGCCCGACGAGGTACTGCGGCTGGATAATGCGAAAAGCATCGTCATGCTGCGCGGGCAGCTTCCCATGCTGCTGTATAAGGTCATGCCGCCGGAGTTTGCAGATTTCAAAAAGCTGCGAACATTGTCTATCGCGAAGTATCATGGCAAAACGGACGAAGTGGAAGAAGAGCCCTGCAAAACGCAGACAAAACAGCCGAAGCAGTCTGCTGCACAAGCTGTTTATGCCAATCTGCTTCACTTTGAAAAAGAGGAAGGCTGTTCCGCTCCGGCACTGACTGCGCAGCAGCTGCAAGAAATACAAGACGCACTGAACAAAGGAGAAAAAGACATATGAAACAGGAAAATAACGAAAATCGCCCATCCTTCGGGCTGATGAAGCTGAACAACATCATATCGTATTACCATATGCAGATGCCGCGCTGGCTGTTCAGCGACAGCGGCTATTCGGATATGACCTTGGAAAGCAAGGTAGCGTACACGTTTCTGCTCAACCGATTTCAGCTTTCCCGGCGCAACGGCTGGGTGAACCGCTACGGCGAGGTCTATGTCATCTACACCCGTGAAGATTTAGCAGGGGAGATGCAGATCTCGTACCGCAAGGCGATTTCCTGCTTTAAGGAGCTGACCGAAAAGCACCTTGTCTGGGAGCAGAGGCAGGGGCGCGGTCTGCCGAACCGTATTTATCTTGCCGAAGTGGTTTTCGCCGAAAAAGCGTCGTTCGCCTATGACTGCGCACCGTTCTCCGCAAACGAAAACAGACCTGCCGAAAATGCAGGTCTGGAAAATGAAGATGATATGGACAGCAACAGGGAAAACTGCTCTGAAATGCCGGATACGGACGCAGAACCGTTATATACGGCTGCATCAGACCTGCCGGAATTGCAGTGCGAGACCTGCGAAAACGGCACATCAAGAGGTGCGGAAACCGCAGTTCAAGACCTGCCGAAACCGCACACAAGTAAGAAAGAGATAAGAAATACAGAAAATAGTTTTACTGAGGAGAGTTCGTTCATCGACAGGACACGCGAACGTGCGGAATTGCAGGAGATAGAACGCAGAGCAGAATTTCAGGATTTCGTAGATGCGGAACGCAATCTGTTGGACGACTGCCTGCACTGGCTGTATTATTGCAGCGAGCTTCGCATTGGCAACTGCACCTATCCCCAGGATTATGTGCGCGAAAAGCTGTGGGGACTGACCTTTGAGATTGCCGAGGCGGCGGTGCTGCGGATACAGGCCAATGATCTGGAAATCCGCAGGAACGCCATTGTGTATGCCGCCAAGGTGCTGTTCAGCTGTCTGATGGAGTCCCGCAGCGAGGAAATGCTTGATCCGGTGGCAAATCGCCTGAAACGGAGGTTTTCCACATGAGATTTTGGAGTCCGGAGCAGAAATACCTACTGGAAGTGCTGAAAAAGACCGGCTGTATGCGAAAAAGTCAGGCACTGACCTTGCTGCACCGGCAGTTTGGTACTTCACCGAATGCGATAGGCCCCATCTGCCGCCAGCTTCGGGACGCGGGTTATCTGCGGGAATTTGACGGCGTGATCTCGGCAGTCGGACCGCAATATGAGCCGTTTATCCCGAATGCGATAGATCTCATTTTGGCGATTTTCCCAAGAGAGCTGCCGATTTTTGAACGCACAGCGCGAAATTCACTGTACGCACTGGGCACGCAATCCGGTCTGCTGGCGCGAGTGTTTTATCTCTCGCGGGAACAGAAAATATTCGCACTGCCGGAGCGCGATATTGTCGCAGAGCCTGCATCCACGCTCACGGTTCTGCTGCTGGAGGACGCGACGCAGGCCGGGCACATACCGTCTGATCTGTCCTGTCTGCTGGCGTATCCGGAGCAGAACGGAAAACTGACACTGAAACAACATAACGGAGGGAAAAACCATGAAAATTGATACCAGAGAACTGCTGGAACGTCTTTCGACCTCGCGCAGAGAGTTCAATGCGACTGCGTTTGCAGAGCTTGACCGCAACCTGTCTGACGAGGAACGCGAGGAATGGAACGCGATTTACGCTTCGTTTTCTTCGCGCTCACTGCTGCGGAACACAGTGATTGGTCTGGAAGCCATTCCGTTCCCGACCGATGAGGACGCGGAACAGGCACTGACCTGCATGGTAGTCATGCGGCATCTGGTGAAGGTGCTGATCCCGCTGCCGCTGTTCTGGCTGGAACCGACCGGCATTAACCCGAACAGCGTGATCGGCGCGGAAATCGACTACATCATCATCGGCGTAGACCGTGAGGGCGAATGTGCAGTTGCAGCGCGTTCGCTTGCTTTGGAGCAGCAGCGCTGGCACGCGCTGAACGTGCAGCGCATCAGTGAGGGTGATGTGATTTCGGCATCTGTGCTGGCCTGCGGTCCGACCCGCATTACGGTGACAGCCTGCGGTTTTGATGTGACGATGGGACAGCAGGCAATGAGTTATACTTATCTGTCCGATATGCGCGAAGAGTATCACGCCGGACAGCAGCTACAGGCCAAGGTGTTGAATGTGAGCGAGGATATGCTTGCCCTGTCCGTCCGTGATGTAGGCACCGATCCGTATGTTCACGCCGAACTGCGTCACCCTGTTGGTTCCAGCCGCATCGGCACGATCTCAAGCAAGTATGCAGGCGGTGTGTTCTGCCGATTGACTGACGGCTGTACGGTGGTATGTCGGTACGCGCAGCAGTTCAGTGATGACGAGTTCAGAGTAGGGGACAGGGTAGTCGTGCAGATTCGGTCGTTCGTGGACGAAAAGCGGTGGCTGAGAGGGAAAATTAGAGGGAAGCTCTAATTCAGATAAAGTCAGCTATCTTTTCATATAGCAAGTGTATACAGCATATATTCTATCTGTGTTTGCGATATACTGCATACCCAATGCTTAGCAATCCTGCCGCCGCAAGCAGAATAACGCCGATTTTCCTTTTCTCGAACAGCTCTTCTCTGCTGACCGGCGCTGTCGAGGTGAAATCCATGCGGAGAAACGACCGGTCGGCGGCGAAGGTTTCTATCCCCGCTTTGGCGGTGCAGATGACCGCCGGGGCGACATACGTCACCATCTGCCCGCTCGGGGCAGCGAACAGCACGGCGCCCTCCTCGTCCGTAAGCACCTCGGTGTAGCCGTCCGCCGCAGGCTCAGTCACCTGCGCATACAGCGTCTGCCCGTTCTGCCGGAACGCGGCGCGGATATTTTCGCGCAGAAGCGTGCCGTTCTTGTCGTACAGGCTGGCTGTACGCACGCCGTTCGGCAGGGTGATAACGCAGGCGATTTCGTCCGCCGTGCCGACATCAAACGCCTCGCCCGTGTAGATTTCGCCCTCCGCCGGGATGTTCAGCGCTGTGCCGCTGTCCAGATTGCAAATCTGCCGCGTGTTCCCGTTTTGCAGTACGCAAAGCGAATTGCTCCCGACCACGTTCGTTACGCTGTCAAATTCGGGCGCAAGCAGCACCGTGCCGTCCTGCCGCACGACGCCCCACTTTCCTGCTTTGGTCTGCACAAGCACACGGTCGAAAGCATCCGTTTTCTCGCCGACAAAGCATTGTACCGCCGCGTACTGCTCAAACGACGCCGCCTGACCGCCTTGGTTCCAGTATGTCACGGTATTCCCGTCCGTCACTGCAGCGAGGCCGGACGCGAGCAGCATGATATCGCCTGTGGTTTTCGTGATTTCCCGGCCGTCCGTATCAATAAGCACTTCTGTCCCGTCCGACGACGCCGTAAACAGCTGCGTGTCGCCGATATCATACGGCTGAATGTCATCATATTGCCCGCTGACACAGGTATTATCATAGTAAAGCGCGTTCTTCCCATCGCGGCTGCCAATCCACAGCACGCCCTGCGCCGTTTCTCGGACTTCAGGCGACACGATATTCCCCACTTCGGTCTGAAACAGGATATTGCCGTCCGCGTCATAAACCGTATCTCCCACGGTAAACGAGCGTTCGTCCGGCGAAACCCCTATCGGCTCTCCGGCACCGGACGATGCAATGACCTTCTTCGTTTTCAGGTCGATGAGGTCAGCGTCCCACAATGTCATATCATCCGGCGAAAAAGTGCCGACTGCAACATCTCCATAGAACTCCACACCATTATATCGGTATGCGGTGAGCTGTTCGCCATCGCGGCTGAAAATCGCATATTTCCCGTCGCGTGGGATCAGAAAATACGCATCGTTCTCAAGAAGCGCCGGCTGCGGCTGCTCAAGCACGTGTTCGATGGCGCGGAACTCATTCAGCGTTCCCTGCTCGTCCGTATACAGCCGAAGCGTCTGCGTCTGCGCGTCCCAGTCCGCCGCGTATTCCCCGAGTCCGAACAGCTGCCCGGCATCGGTCACTTCTTTCCATTCCTGCTCCGCCGCGAACGCCGTGCTCAGCAGCAGCGCGGCCAACGGCAGGCTCAGCAGCTTGTGTATCTTTATTTTCATCGTGTCCTTTCTTTAATGTACTTTTATCTCAATGTATTTCCATAAGATTTACAGCAAGGGAAACGGTACTGAAGTAAAAATTTGTATGTTTCTGAGTATAAATGATTTCGAATACTTTCGTTTGCTATTGATGAGATGCTGGGGGTCAATAACGAAAAAAATAAAATGGGAAAATGATAGTGGAATCAGTTTACATTTAAATTCGAATATTCTCCTTAGAGAGTGTATGCATATATTTTCGAACACAGCTTTGAAATCATTCCATTCGGAACAGCCGGTATGCGGTCATGATTGATTGTTCTCGTGTGTAAGGATCGCTCGGTGCAAAGCGATTGCTGCCGACGCCCTGCATGACCATAGCGCCGTCCTCTGTCTTCATGGCGCTGACCTCGGCCACGGCCACTTTCGCCCATGTCGAAATACGATCTGCATCATTGAAAGGCGTGTGTTCGCGATTGGCACGGATGTCGAGAATACTCGCTGCACGAACCAGCATCGTGGCCGCCTGCTCGCGCGTAATATGGGCGTCCGGTGCAAATCTGCCGTTTCCGACGCCGTTCACAATGCCAAGCGACGCACATGCCAAGACATCTGCATTATCCGTGTCCGTAAAACTGCTGTCCGTGCCGCCGCGATAGGCGATCAGCTGCTGAACAGTATTTCCGGTACGTTTCTGCGTGATTGCCGCAACCAGCTGACAGAATTCCTGTCGCGTGCATGGTTTTGTATATTGCCGCTGAAGCTCCTCAGGAACCAGTTCCGCCATGACCGCTTTCTCGACTTCGTCCGCCGCCCACGCGCTCATCTGACTGCAGTTCGCCGTCGTTTGCGGTATTGCTGCCGTTCCTTCTCGCATATCGTAATATGTGGTTCGGCCACCCTTGCGGACAGCCAAGAGACCGGAAGCCGTCGAAATTTCGTCAAATTCTCCCGGGAGGTACACTTTTCCGTCATAGGAGCGCAGCGGTGTCCATGTCTGTCCGTTCATCGTGGCCGCCACGACAATTTCCGGCGGCGGCGCTTCGGCGCCCTCATACTGTCCGGTCAGCAGTCGAACCGACTGATAACGACACGGCACGGTAAGCTGTCCTTTTTCTGCTGACCAGACGCCGTATAAACCATTCTGCACATTCTGCACAACCATGTATCCGCCATCACTGATAAAACCGGCGGCGCGGAGTCCGCTGTCGGAAACGATGTTTCGACCGCTTGCGTTCCAGAGGAAAATCTCGCTGCCGTTTTTCGCGCAGTAATACGGAACCTGCGTGCTGTGAACGCCTGCCATGCCGTCCGCGCTGCCGATATACGTCAGTTCGTACAGATGATACGGTGTTTCGATGATATTTTTATCCGAGTACGGCTCGTAAAGCACATAATTTCCGTTTTCCTGCCGCTGAATATCACGGCCGTACCACGCTGCGCCCGCGCTCGACAAACACAGGCTGAGTGCCAGAGCGGCCGAGAGTGCTCTGTGGACTATTAGTTTCATATTAGTTCTACCTTTCTCCTGTTTACATAAGCAGAGTTATTTTCTCTTTTATAGTTGTTCGCGAACAAACTTCATAAAGGAGAAATTCTTATGTATGGTGTACAAACACTGACGATCAATAAGGTTAACAGTTATGACGGCAGTACCATTGATGGTGGTCTTATCTGGGGCGATGGTCCTGAAGGAATCAGCGCCGCTTTGCTGGATACCGCAGCATACGGTCGTGCACTGACAAATGTTAAGCTGACTGCCGGCAAGACCTATGAGGCTGAATATTATCTGCATAATCGCACTGGCACTAATGTAATTATGGCTATCTGCGTTAAGAACACTTCGACTTTTGTTGGGGCGGATATAATAACATGGACGGCGATCCCGTCTCCGGTTCGATTACCGCCAATTCTACTCGTGTAATCGATTGCTATAACAGTGGCGAATCCGGCAGTATCTTAAGGGTACCATTTGCCATATTTAGATTTTCCTTGTAAATAATTAATGTATGCATACATTTTATAAGGAGAACTTTACAGGACAAATGTCAACCTGCCGTGTAATAATTTGTGCGCAGCTCAATCGTGTCTACGCGATCATTCTCCGTTGAGAAAACCAGAAATGGGTCGTCCCATGTCCCGTACAATATCGTAATGCTCTGCTCCGTATCGCCTGCTTTCAAGCCTCTCGGCGTTTGGAACCGAGGGGAACAAGCCGTGATATTGTATATCTTTCCATCCATATTTTCGGTGTCTTCTCCTGTGAACCGCCGCATGATGGAAATCTTCAGGTCATTCGATTGATAATTTTCGATTGTGTAATTCAGTACATACGCCTTATCGTCTGACGGCTGCAATTCCGCAGATATATCGCTCGGAAGCTCCGAAAATGCCATGCCTGTCGCAAGCCTGTTTTCCGGATTCGTACTGTCGATCAGGCAATCGTCGTTCTGCACTGTGGATATAATAACCATTTTATCCGCCGCATAGCGCAGCGAATTGATGCCGGGCGCATACCGATCCGGAGCATCCACTCCGGTAAAGCCCAGCGGAAAGTATATAATCCCGTCATGCCGGACAGGTGTCCGGTCGGCCGCGGCATTATAATACATCCCGCTCGCGTCGGCCGGAAAGCATCTGACAGGAGCATCGGCAACGATGTCTTCGCCGTTTACTGCATAATTGTTTTTCCCGACATGGTATTCCGCCGTATATGCGGAAAATTCAACTTTCGCCGTATCGCTATATTCACGGTACGTCCCGCCAAGGGCCTCGGTAACTTCTTGCAGAGGAACATAAAAAGTGTGGTCCTGAATATACGGCTTGCCTGCGAGTTCGAACGCTTCGCCGTTCCGGTATGCCGTATTTTCTCCGGCTGTCAGCGTCAGCGTCCATTCGCCGGCCGTTGCCGGCGGTGCGCTGTCTGCCGAAGCGGAATATATAATGAGTATCGTGGCCATAAACAGAATGCAGCGTTGTATCGATTTCATAGGTTTTCTCCTCATTCACAAGAAATCGCAACAAAATCAGAACATAAAATTTCCGCAAAGCGCCGCGGCAGCACGACCGGAGCCTGCGCAAGAAGCCGCAGCTCTCATTGTTGCGGTGTTGCCTTTCTATTATTGCGCTAACTGATTGTACATCCGTTCAATGGTTACAATGGCCTGCTCGCCGGTATAACCGCCGTCCGGATGGAATTCGTTATTCTCCTCGCCCTTCATGATGCCGATATTCTGCATGGTGTAGATGCTGTCACGCGACCAGTCGCCGAACTGCGCGTCATCGGCGTATTGCCTGCTGCTCTTTGCGGTTTCCGTGCCGCCAAGCGACTTGTACAGCCGGTCGAGCATTGTTGCGGCTTCTTCGCGCGTGATGAATGCATACGGGCGAAACGTCCCGTCCTCGTAGCCGGTGACGATGCCGAGCGCCGCCGCGACAGCAACATTGTTATCCTCGTAGTCAGAAAAAGCAGTATCCAGTATATTTTTCGGAGCGGAGTCCATCTCGGGGTTCAGCTTTCTGTACAGGTCAACGACAAGCTCGCAGAAATCTACGCGCGTGATGTCGAGTCGGGGATAATAAAAATTAGACCCCAATCCATGCTCGTGTGCGGCGGCCACGTCAGGCCTTGCCCATGTGCTATATTTATCTAACCATGACGCACCGTATTTATCTATGTCTGAAGGCAGTTCGGTTTCTCCGCCTTCCTTATCGACTAGATAAAGCTTAGTACCACGTTTACCGATATAGCGATTATCCTGCCAGTCTAGCTTATCGAAATCATTTTTGCTGACAAATTTGCCGGCCTTGTCAATCAATCCGTATTTTCCGTTGCCATATGCGCCTTTCACAGAACCTTCCCACAGAGTGCTTTCCGTCTGAATGGCCATCAGTCCGTTGTGAAACACGGGCGTGCTGATTGCAACACCGCCGTCAATGTCATTGCGGAGCATATTCATATTTTCGTCAAACAGAACCAGCTTTGGAATATCATATTGGATGGTTGTCGGCTCCTGATAATAGATAACATCAGTTAAAGGACGTTTGGCATAAATACCAACGAAAAAGTAGCCTTCATCTGAAACGCTCATGCAGGTTCCTTCTACCGGCAGATCCATCGGCGTTATATTTCCGTTTTCATCGGAAAGATAGAAATCCGAACAGTGTTCCTTACCCAGAATTTCCTTCGACAACAGGATTTTATTGTCAGCAAGCACATCTATCGTATCATATTCGAGCGGAATAACCATTTCTCCGGTTTCTATATTGACAACGCCGTCCAGAAAACCATATTTTATGTAGCCATCTATATCGAGACTGATGGTGTAAAGGTTTTTCGATGGCACAAGCGGCGATGCGTATCCACCATAACCATCACCATCGATAAAATACATACTCTTATCATTCTCATTCTGCCATTGCTGCTGCACCTGTGCAATACTGGATTGCAGGGCCTCCTGCGGTGTGACAGTTCTAACCGCCCCGGCACAGACCGCCATGCTGCCGGCAGCGAGCGCCGCCGCGATCAGGTAACGTAATTTTTTCATGTTTCTCTCCTCCTTATTCTCTGGATTAATATAACGGTATGTATAGTATAACATTTCAGAAGGCCAAAATGTGACATGGCATCTCTGCACAACTTAATTCTCATACGAATGTCACACTACGGCATCGTTAATTGTTATTATTATAATTAGGTTTACATTTGAATGTCAATACGCTCTTTATCCATTGACCGGTCAAAACAAATCAAAGAAAAGAGTGATACGATGTCTAGGTTACGCAGCTAAACAGCAGGCGGCGGCAGCGTCTTTGCTTCAGGTTCGATTGCTGAGTTGAATAAGGTTGACAGCCGCCTTTGAAGTGACCCCAAAAGTTAGACAAAAATTCAACGCAAAAATTGTTCAAGCAACCGAAAGGGCTTGCTGCCTGTGAATTGCAGGCGGCAGGCCCTTTAGTTTAGCCTTGATCCTGCGGTGGTTGTCGTATGAAAAGAATCTGTTTGGTATTATCAGCGCTGGCATTATGCTGTACCATGTTGATCGGAGCCGGAGCAGCAGGCACATCTTCGCAAATGTCGCTTACGCAGCAGGCAATTACACATTGTCTATTGCCTATTTGCTTTTGCAAACTTGATTATACGCTATCGGTAGTAAACCTCCACCAGGTTTTTGGTAACGCGGATATCAACCTTTTCACCAATCAGATTATAGGGCACGGAGTATTTGTTTTTGCCAT
>ENA-OUNS01000732-OUNS01000732.1-human-gut-metagenome-genome-assembly--contig:-NODE-732-length-25662-cov-4.964033_pt1 | contig 25662 bp, 20 predicted proteins | sample MGYA00243237_ERZ505104 | MGnify/ENA primary metagenome ERZ505104 (study PRJEB26097, sample SAMN02711295) | human gut metagenome | biome: Gut microbiome | host: Homo sapiens | place: Denmark: Copenhagen...
TCCTTTTGCGAAGCAAAACTTTAAATGAGGGCTGCGAATGTTACAGTTCGCAGGGAACCTGTGAACGGTAACAAAAATAAGGATCTTCATAGGAGGTAATATATGCGACACTTAATGAGTCCCCTTGATTTCTCGGTCGAAGAACTGGATCAGTTAATGGATCTGGCGAACGATATTGAAAAGAACCCGGAGAAATATGCACATGCCTGCGATGGCAAAAGACTTGCTACTTTATTTTATGAACCAAGCACACGCACTCGTCTCAGCTTTGAGGCTGCCATGATGAATCTTGGCGGTACTGTTCTTGGTTTTTCTTCTGCCAATTCTTCTTCCGCTTCCAAAGGTGAAAGCGTAGCCGACACCATCCGTGTGGTATCCTGCTTTGCAAATATTTGTGCCATGCGTCATCCGAAAGAAGGCGCTCCGCTCGTTGCATCGATGTACTCCCGTATTCCTGTGATCAACGCAGGTGATGGCGGACATCAGCATCCGACGCAGACTCTTACCGATCTTCTTACCATCCGTTCTTTAAAGGGTCGCCTGAACAATCTTACCATCGGTTTCTGCGGCGATCTTAAATTCGGCAGAACGGTTCACTCCCTGATTGAAGCGCTGGTTCGTTATACCGGCATTAAAATTGTATTAATCTCCCCGGAGGAGCTTCGTCTCCCGGATTACATCCGTGATGATGTGCTGCGCGCAAACAATGTTCCATTTGAGGAAGTTATTAAAATGGAAGATGTTCTCCCGAAGCTGGATGTTCTTTATATGACCCGTGTCCAGAAAGAACGTTTCTTCAATGAGGATGATTACATCCGCATGAAGGATTTCTATATTCTGGATCAGTCCAAAATGGATCTTGCTTCTCCGGAAATGCTGGTTCTGCATCCACTGCCGCGTGTCAATGAGATCTCCGTTGACGTGGATAATGACCCGCGCGCTGCTTACTTTAAACAGGTTCAGTACGGTGTTTATGCACGTATGGCCCTGATTCTGACGCTGCTGAACATCAAAGTCGATTAAGAAAGGAGCATCTTTCGCTATGCTGAACGTAGGACGTATTGAAGAGGGCTTCGTGCTCGACCATATTAAAGCAGGAAAGGCTATGACCATTTACCATGATCTGGGACTGGACAAGCTGGACTGTACCGTAGCCATTATTAAAAATGCCAAAAGTGAAAAAATGGGAAAAAAGGACATTCTGAAAGTTGAGTGTTCGGTTGATAAGATGGATCTTGACATCTTAGGCTTTATCGATCACAATATCACTGTCAATGTCATTAAAGACGGCGAGATTACGGAGAAAAAAGAACTTCATCTGCCGAAACAGGTGGTTGATGTGATTAAATGTAAAAACCCGCGCTGTATCACCTCTATTGAGCAGGGATTAAAACATGTCTTTATCCTGGCTGACCCGGAAAAAGAAGTTTACCGTTGCAAATACTGTGATGAGAAGTATACAGGAAACAGAAATAAATAAGAGCTGTACGGCAAAGCGCCCAGAACCACGTTCGGTTTCGGGCGCTTTCTTTTATCTTTCCTATGCAGTTTTTGCTTCTTTCGAACCCAGGCACACAATCAGCCAGCCGATGAAGGCCGCAAGAGATGCGCAGATCAGCATCGCGCCAACACCGGCTGCATCGATAAGCCAGCCGCCAAACAGGGAGCTCATTACATTTCCTGCGGTGATGGTCATCGCCATATATGCCTGTCCTTTAATCGAATCCTGCGGCTCCATGATGCCGTCCACGTAATAGACGCAGGCGACGTTGATCAGCGCCCAGCCGAACATCTGGAACGGCTGAGCAGCGTAGTATGTCGGAATATTAAAGGCCAGGAAGGTTCCTATGCTTTTCAGGACAAAAAACAGGCCGGAGAGGCGGAACCAGAAAACACTGCTCTTCTTTTTCAGCAGATAGCCGAACAGAAACATCGTTGGCAGCTCGGAAACTGCAGAGATGGTCATCGCATTTCCCATCTCACCGCTGCCACCACCTTTTGCCATTGCAATCTGATAATTGAAGCTGTTAATCAGGCTATGTGACATAAAGATCAGAATGCAGCCAAGCAGTACTACCGCGAAGGACGGATACCGTTTCAGAAAATCAACAGGACCTGCTGCTCCTGTCTCTTCTTTTTCTGCTTCTGCTTTTTTTCCGTCCTTTTTAAATGGAAAACGAAATACACAGGCGAGAAAAAGAATGGTCAGCGCGATAGCCCAGATCGGAATCATGTCTGCTCCAAAGGATGCGGTCAGCCGGCCGAGCAGCCATGATGCAATCGCATATGCAACGGAACCCATGCCGCGCCCGATTCCGTAATCAAGTTCCTCTCCCTGGCGGATCGTCTCCATACCAAGAGAATTAACGAACGGAATCATCAGCATCAGCATCGTAATGCTTGCGCCGTACAGCAGTGTCCTTACCACCATAGAACTGCTTTCTGCCGTTGCAGCAAGGGAAATGATAAAAACAAGCTGAATCAGGTTCGCTCCAAGGAGCATTGTTCGTACGGACGGGCTTTCCGGCCGATCTGCGTAGGATGCCAGCGCAGGCTGCAGAACCGCTGACACGATACAGCCAACTGCCGTCAGAAGGCCGATTTGTGTGTTTGTGAAGTCTTTTTCAAGAAGATAGACGCTGGCATACCCCATCAGTGCCGCGTATCCCATCCAGTAGCAGCCCTGAATCGTGCCGTAGCGCACGGACAGGTGTTTTTTCATGTTTTTGTCCCCCTTTTTCTACAACTTTTCCCTTATCGTAGCGTATTCTACAGAAAATAGCAACTCAAAATCAACAATAAAACTATTTAGAATTTTTTCGAAATACTTATTGACTTTTCGCTTTCCATGTGATAAAAAGTATTTAGATGAATTTCTAATTAGATTGTATTCATACTAATGTACTCTCGGAGTCTTTCTGTGCTTGATTTTGTGAGATGATTTTTTGTCAGTTGTGCCCAAATTTCTGAGGCGTACGCGGTGCGTACGTTGATGAAATTCGGGTGCAACTGGCGGAAAATCAGCCGCAAAGGCAAGTGCAGAAAGATTCCGAGAGTACATTACAAAATAAAGGAGAGTTTTTCTTATGGAAATGACATTTCGCTGGTATGGTTCCAAATTTGATACCGTTACCTTAGAGCAGATCCGCCAGATTCCGGGCGTAACCGGAGTCATCACAACCCTGTACGACACTACCCCGGGCGAGGTGTGGACACGCGAAGCGATTCACGCGTTAAAAGAAGAGGTTGAGGCCTCTGGACTTCACATCTCCGGCATCGAGAGCGTCAACATCCACGACGCCATCAAAATCGGCAGCCCGGACCGTGAGCAGTACATCGATAATTATATTGAAACGTTAAAGCACCTTGGCGAGGAAGACATTCACCTTGTCTGCTATAATTTCATGCCGGTCTTTGACTGGACCAGAACAGAACTCGCACGCGTCCGTCCGGACGGCTCGACCGTACTTGCCTACAAACAGTCCGCCGTAGACGCACTTGTTCCGGAAAAAATGTTTGAATCTATCGCAGGTGATGCAAACGGCGCAATTCTTCCTGGCTGGGAGCCGGAGCGCATGGCAAAAGTGAAAGAGCTCTTTGACGCTTACCGCGATGTGGATGATGAGAAACTGTTTGCCAACCTCAAATACTTCCTCGAACGCATCATGCCGGTCTGCAACGAGTACGACATCAAAATGGCCATTCACCCGGACGACCCGGCATGGAGTGTCTTCGGTCTTCCGAGAATCATCATTAATAAAGAAAACATTCTGCGCATGATGAAGATGGTCGATGACCCGCATAACGGCGTGACCTTCTGCTCGGGCTCCTACGGAACAAACCTGGAGAACGATCTGCCGGATATGATCCGTTCCTTAAAGGGCCGCATCCACTTCGCTCACGTCCGCAATCTGAAATTCCACAGCCAGCAGGATTTCGAGGAGGCCGCACACCTTTCCTCTGACGGCAGCTTCGATATGTATGAGATCATGAAAGCGCTGTACGACATCGGCTTTGACGCCCCGATCCGCCCGGACCACGGACGTATGATCTGGGGCGAGAAGGCAATGCCGGGCTATGGACTGTATGACCGCGCACTCGGCGTGACTTATTTAAACGGACTCTGGGAAGCTATTGACAAGAGTCACAAACGTGGAATTTAAAGGAGGTTTTTACTGATGTCTCTTAACTTAACAGCTGCCGGACTGGCAGATCAAAAAGCGTGGGAAGCCGGAGGCTATGCGCTTCCATCCTATGACCGCGAAGCAATGATCACCCGCACGAAAGAATCTCCGTGCTGGGTGCATTTCGGAGCCGGAAATATTTTCCGTGCCTTCCAGGCAAATACAGCACAGGAACTGCTGAACAACGGTACCTTTGACCGCGGTGTCATCGTTGCGGAGGGCTTCGATACAGAAATCATCCGTGATATGTACCAGCCGCACGATAATTTAAGCATTCTGGTGACCTTAAAAGCCGATGGTTCTGTCGAGAAAACCGTTGTTGGAAGCATCGCAGAATCGCTGGCTGCCGATACGGCGGATTCTCCGGATTTTGCCCGGTTAAAAGAAATCTTTACCAAGGATTCCCTGCAGATGGCGACGTTTACGATCACCGAAAAGGGATATTCCCTGAAAAACGGTGCGGGCGAACTGCTGCCGTCTGTTGCTGCCGATTTTGCTGCCGGACCTTCTTCCGTTACCAGCTATATGGGAAAAGTTGCTTCTCTTTTATATGAAAGATTTCTTGCAGGCGAAAAACCGGTTGCGATGGTCAGCACCGACAACTGCTCCCACAATGGCGAAAAACTTTCCCTTGCCCTGACAGCCTACGCTTCTGCATGGGAAGAAAACAAGCTGGTACAGCCAGGCTTCCTCTCCTATCTGCAGAACCCGGAAAAAGTCAGCTTCCCGTGGACCATGATCGACAAGATCACCCCGCGGCCGGATGGTTCCATCGAAAAGATACTCGAGGAGGACGGCCTCGCCGATGCACAGCCGATCGTCACCTCCCGCCACACCTACGTTGCTCCGTTCGTCAATGCAGAGGAATGCCAGTACCTCGTAGTCGAAGATCATTTCCCGAACGGACGGCCGCCGATGGAAAAGAGCGGATGGATCTTTACCGACCGGGAAACTGTCAACAAAACAGAGCGCATGAAGGTCTGCACCTGCCTGAACCCGCTGCACACCGCACTCGCTGTGTTCGGCTGCCTGCTGGACTATGAACTGATCAGTGAGGAGATGAAAAATCTGGTACTGAAAAAGCTCGTGGAGCGCATCGGATATATCGAAGGACTTCCGGTTGTCACCGATCCTGGTATTCTCTCTCCGAAGCAGTTTATCGCTGAAGTGCTGAACATCCGCATCCCGAATCCGTTTATGCCGGATACGCCGCAGCGAATTGCAACCGATACGTCACAGAAGCTGTCGATCCGGTTCGGTGAGACGATCAAATCGTATCTTGCTTCCCCGGAGCTGTCACTCTCGGATCTTCAGGCAATTCCGGCTGTATTTGCGGGATGGCTGCGGTATCTGATGGGCGTGGATGACAACGGCGATGCATTTGATCTGAGCCCGGATCCGCTGCTTGCCACGGTCCGCCCGTATGTGCAGGATCTGAAACTCGGCGCACCGGCTGACCGTGAGGCGCTTTCCAAAACGCTGGCTCCGCTGCTCTCCGATGCTTCGATTTTCGGTGTGGATCTGATTTCCGCCGGACTTTCTGACCGTGTGCTGGATGCTTTTGTCTCGATGCTTCATGGACCTGGCGCTGTGGCAGATACGCTTGCTGCTCTGACCGCTCAATTCTAAAGGGGAGGTATTTCCATATGAAACCTTTTATGGACGCTGACTTTCTGCTGCAGACCGATACGGCGAAAACACTGTACCACGAGGCGGCTGAAAAAATGCCCATTTTTGACTATCACAACCATCTGAATCCACAGGAGATTCTCGAAGACCGCCAGATGGAGAATCTGACACGCGTCTGGCTCGGCGGGGATCATTATAAATGGCGTGCCATGCGTGCGATGGGCTTTTCGGAGGATCTGATCACCGGAAACGCCGATGATTACGACAAATATCTGGCGTTTGCCGAGACGATTGAGAACGCGATCGGCAATCCTTTATACCACTGGACACATCTGGAGCTGCAGCGGTACTTCGGCATCACGACACCGCTCTCCCGAGCAACAGCGAAGGAGCTCTGGGATGAGGCGAATGCAAAACTGCAGACGAAGGAGTTTACCGTGCGCAATCTGATTCTGAACCAGCATGTGTCGCATCTGTGCACCACCGACGATCCTGCAGATGATCTGCACTGCCATCTGGCATTACAGAAGGAAGACTTTGCCTGCCGCGTTCTGCCGTCCTTCCGCCCGGACCGCGCCGTTCATCTCGAGAAGCCGGATTTCCCGGAATATGTGGAAAAGCTTGCCGCTGCCGCCAGCAGGACGATTGCATCCGCGGAGGATATGGTGCATGCCCTCTCCTGCCGCCTCGACTTCTTCCTCTCCGCCGGCTGCGTTGTCAGCGACCACAGCCTTGAGGGCTGCTTCTATGTGCCATGCACGGCTGCTGAGGCGAATGATGTATTTGAAAATCGCATGAACGGCGGTGCTCTCACCGAAAAAGAGCTCGGCATGTACAAGGGCTTCCTTCTGACGAACCTCGGACGGCTGTATCATAAGCACAATATCGCCATGCAGCTTCATATCAAAGCACTCCGTAACAACTCGAAGCGGATGTTCCGTGCGCTCGGTGCCGATACCGGCTTTGACAGCATGAACGATTTCGCCTTTGCCCCGATGCTCGGCGCTTTCTTAAACGATATGGACGAGGACGACGCACTGCCGAAAACTGTGCTCTACTCTCTGAACCCGGGCGACAACCCGATGCTTGCAAGCATGGCCGGAAACTTTGCTGCGCCTGGCATCCGCTCGAAAGTGCAGTTCGGTACCGCATGGTGGTTCAACGATCACAAATACGGCATGGAATCCCAGCTTGCGACGCTTTCCAGCATCGGCATGCTCTCCACCTTCATTGGCATGCTGACCGACTCCCGCAGCTTCCTCTCCTTCCCGCGCCACGAATATTTCCGCCGGATTCTCTGCAATCAAATCGGAAACTGGGTGGAAAACGGGGAGTACCCGGCGAACCTGGAGTTTCTGAAAGAGATGGTGGAAAATATCAGCTACAACAATGCGGTTTCGTATTTCCTGTGATTTTCGCATACCTTATTGACAATTATTCCCACATACCGTACAATAAAAGGGATTACTGATCAACGAAAGGATTACAGAAACATGGACGACTCAGGCAGTATGCCTCGACGATGCTTTATTTTCATCATTTGATAAACGGAGACATAATCTATCTTTGATTCCGCCAGATTCAAGATAGGTTATGTCTTTTTGTACATTTTTTGCATCGTGTCCCGGTTTCCTAAGAAAGGAAAAACAAATGAACAGCGACATTGTGTCACTCATCATCATTCTTATCTGCGTCATGCTCTCAGCCTACTTTTCGGCGACGGAGACTTCCTTCACCTCGCTGAACCGCATCCGCATGAAAAATATGGCAGAAAAAGGCGACAAGCGGGCGGAACTGGTGTTAAAGTTGCTGGAGAACTTTGACAAGCTGCTCTCCACGATTCTCGTCGGCAACAACATCGTCAACATCGGTCTCAGCTCCCTTGCCACGGTGCTTTTTATCAAGCTTCTCGGCGGCGACTCCGGTGCGACGGTTTCCACGATCGTAACCACTATCGTGGTCCTGATCTTCGGCGAAGTTTCCCCGAAAAGCATTGCAAAAGAATCTCCGGAGACGATCGCCAAATTTTCCGCACCGTTTCTCCACATTCTGATGATCGTGCTGACCCCGGTGACGTTTTTCTTTTCCCAGTGGAAGAAGCTGCTCTCCCGCATCTTCAAATCCTCGGAAAACCACGGCATCACCGATGAGGAACTGATGACCATTGTCGAGGAGGCGACCCAGGAGGGCGACATCGACGACCAGGAAGGTGATCTGATTCAGAATGCAATCGGCTTCATGGAGATGGAGGCCGCAGAGATCTTTACTCCGCGTGTCAACGTCATCGGCATTCCGCTCGATGCGACGAAATCCGAGATCGCTAAGACTTTCTCCGACACCGGATTTTCCCGGCTGCCGGTGTATGATGATGATATCGACCACATTGTGGGAATTGTGTATCAGAAGGATTTCCACAACCACATTTACCACACCAACAAACCGCTAAGCAGCATCATCCGCCCGGCGCTCTTTGTAACCGAGAATACGAAGGTCGGCCCGCTGCTGAAAAAAATGCAGGCGAAGAAATCGCATATTGCCATTATCATTGATGAATTCGGCGGCACCGACGGTATCATCACCATGGAAGATATCCTCGAAGAGCTCGTCGGCGAAATCTGGGATGAGCATGATGCGGTTGTACAGGAAATCCAGAAAGTTTCCGAAAACGAATACCTCGTGACCGGAACGGCAAGCATCGACAAGGTGTATGAAGAGCTCGATATTGACAAAGAATTTGACGTCTTTACGGTCAGCGGATGGATCATGGGGATCCTCGAGCGCGTGCCAAAGGAAGGCGATCATTTCGTCTCGGATGGCCTCGACGTAACCGTACTGAAAATGGCAGACCGGAGAGTCGACAAGGTACGGATCGTGCGGCTGCCGAAGGATGAAAATGAACAGTAAGTAATTGATACGATTTACACGCAAAAAACGGATCGAACATCTGATTTTAAAGTCAGATACTCGATCCGTTTTTCTTGTCCTATTGTATTTTCTTCTCCACCCGGTACTTCTTCGGCGATATTCCATAGCGCTCTTTGAAAATCCGATGGAAATAACTCATGTTCTCATACCCGACCCGCTCGCCGATGTCTGCCACGGAAAGTCCCGTCGTTTCCAACAGATACGCGGCCTGGGTCAGGCGTTTGTTCTGAACGAGTTCGGTGTAGTTTTTCCCGGTCAGGCGGCGGATCATGCGGCTTAAGGTGTAAAAATCGTAGTGCAGTTCTTCCGCCAGTTCCGAAAGGCTGCCCTCCCGGTAATGTTCCTCGATATAGCGGTATACGCCGAGCAGCATCTCCTGTTCAAAATACTGCTCTCCCACCTGCACGCGTTCGGTGTAGTTCATGAGTTGCAGAAATAAAAGGCCCATCGTAATCTGATTGATGCTCCGCTTATTGCTCTGGTGATGTAAGAGCGTCCAGACGAGATTTTCGATCAGATTCTGCACCGGAAGGACATCCGCGATTCTGTAATGCAGATAACAGAGCGGTACCTCCCCGCTTTTCAGACAGCCGACGATAAAATCCTTTAACTGATTCTCCTCTGCCCCGATCATCCGCAGCGTCTGGTCAAAAAACTCCGGCAGAATCAGAAAGTTGACCGCGATATCGTCACGCCCTGCCGGTTCAATTTCCTGCACTGCATTCTGATTCAGAATCAGCAGCTCACCCGTTTTCAGCTCGATCCGGTCCCCGTTGATGGTGTGCACGGTGCTTCCCTGGCACATGTAGATCATCTCGACATAATTGTGGCTGTGCGCCGGAAAACGAATAAACCGCGTGTGCGGCCGAATATCAATCAATTTTCCCCGCTCCAGCAGCTTTCCCGCATCCATCACAAACTTCTGCCCGCTCGAATACCGCTCCTTTTCCACTTCCGTCTTGCCGTCCAGAATCGCCTGTTCCTCCTCCGTAATCCGGGACAGGTCTGCTATAATTTCCTGTTTCACGATGATTCCTCACATTTTTCACGTTTTTTCTGCTTTCTATTATATTCCATTCTGGCGCAAATAAGCAATGTACTTTTTCTTCTCACTTTCTGATAAATATTCCTTTCCTACGCATCAAAACAGCAAGTGCTGCACTGCCAAGTGAAACGTAACGAAGATTCTCTCTTTACAATTTCACTTTCTTAAAGTATACTTTAAGAAGTTATTCTACTATTCAAACTCTATCGTTCAAGGAGGTTTTTCCATGGAACAGCAGACCTACACCATTCGTGAAATGTCCGAGCGTTTTGGACTTCCGGCCTCTACGCTTCGTTATTATGAGGAGATCGGACTTTTGACGGATGTCATTCATACCGAAAGTAAGAAACGAATTTACACCCAGCAGCACATTGACTGCATGACCGCAATTCTCTGCTTCAAACGCACCGGGCTTCCGATTGCGGGGATTCAGGAGTTTTTCCGGCTTGAGAACGATATCCCGGGAAATATTGACCAGATGGTTGCCATTCTCAAGGAACATGAGCAGAATACACGCGAGAAAATCGAGCGCATGGAATCTGATCTCGAACATATTCAGCAGAAAGTGCGGTATTACAGCGCGGTTCGCGATGCGATTAAAAATGGGGATGAAATGCCGTCGTGGGATTCCTGCGGCTGTGAGGAGAAGGCGCAGTAGATATCTCTCCAGGCTTTTCCGCCGCAGACACACACAAGTTTCAAAAGAGCAGGTAAGAAAAGGGACCAACATCCACTTTTCTTACCTGCTCTTCTTATTTTTTCTATCACCTTTTCCCTTCATACCCGGAATTTTTTCTGCATTTCCCGCATAAAATCTTTTCCGCGGAAAAAAAACAGCCCGATCAGATACAGCACACTAAGGCCCACGCAGATCACGGACGGCCAGGTAATGCGGACAGTTCCCGTCAACCACAAAATCGCCGGAACGATTCCTGCTGCTCCGGACTGCATCAGATAAAAAAGATATTCACTGACCTCCATTTTGTACGCTCTTGCCAGAATCTGCATCGTCGCGCCATTCATAAGAACGGCGAGCGGAATTGCGAAATCGACAGACCAGCCGATCCAGCCCGTCGCATAATCCCACAGAATCGCACCGATCATAATAAAGATCAATTGCCACATACTGTTTTTGAGTGGATTTTTCCGTTTCTGATATCCCACCCGGATCAGAAGCCAGGCGCAGAACACACCCGCTGTCGCATAACCTGCCCACCACATCTGCGGCGTTGCAAGGAAATTCATCATCCAGCAGAGTACGACAGCCGCGATGCAGGTGAAAGAAAAAATTTTCAATCCCAGTTTGGCCGTCCCGTGCGGCTGTTCTTTCTGTCCCGGAAAATCATTTTCCTCCTGTTCACAGGCGATGCCCTCTTTCTGCAGCAGATGCATCAGGTTCCGTTCAATATTGGAATCAGCGATTTTAGATGTGATTCCAAGCACCATGCTGTCACCGTAGGAACAGGAACACATCTGTACTTTGTCGGTGCTGGTGAAAAATCCGAACCGCTCAATATATGTTTCATACTCCGGCGGCATCTGAATCCGGCCGATATTGGAATAGACGGTCGTAATGCTTCGTCCGCCGAGCGTCGTGCCCGCCATCAGCGCCAGATTTTTGATTTCCAGCGGCACGGCGCGCAGCACCGGATTCCGCTCAATCCGCACCAGATCGTTCATACGTGTGGAAATCTCCTGCTTCAGCGCCTCTTTCTGCATCGCGGCTCCCGTGATCTGCAGGGCATCCTCAAACGATGCCTCCGGCCCAAGATCACAGGCAATCTCGATCCAGCTCCAGAAATTCGTCATCGATGCGGATGGGAAAAAGTTGCGGAGATTGGCTGGAACCATCAGAGAAACCGGCTTTTTCAGCCTGCTTTTCGGGATTTCTTCATATACCGCATATACCAGCGCCGCCGCAAGGTACGCCGTCACCGACACGCCATGTGCTTTTGCGCACTTATGAACTGCTTCCGCGGAAAGCAGAATCTCAGTAATTTCCATCTCCTCCTGCTCCAGATACTCGCCTTTGATCTGGTATGCCGGGCGGCTTTTTTCTTTTTCATTTTTCTTTCCGGTGTAATACTGTGAAAAGCTGTCCTCCTCGAAATCTGTCTCTGTCAGCATGTCTTCGCTGACCTTTGAAAAGATTTCCTCGGGATGACACAAGATCAGATAATTGCTCACCAGTTCTTTCAGAAACAGCATCGCACCGGTGCCGTCTGTCAGGGCATGGAATACTTCGAAATTGATTCGGGTTTTATAGTAAGAAACCTGGAAAAGAAGCGTTTTGTGGTCGGGTACGTAAATCTCACTGCACGGCGGACGCTTTTCCTCTTCTACTTTTGCTGGCAGATCGCGCTGCTCCAGATAAAACCAGAAAAGACCTTTCCGCAGTACCATGGAAAACACCGGGTAATGCTCCATTGTCTGCTCCAGCGCTTTCTGCAGCAGATCCGCCTGGATGTCCTCTTTCAGCTGGCAGTAAAACCGGAAGACTCTCGTATCCTTTTTTCCGGTGGCCGCCGGAAATGCCTGTGCCGCGTTGTCCAGCTTTCTCCAGCGCGAAGAATGTTCTTTCTTCATTTTCTATGCCTCCTTACGCCTTCCCGTGTGTCAATTGTTTCTTCACTGCTGCTATGTTTTCCAGTTCTTCGTCTGCATTTTTCTGCTGTTTTTCTTTCCTTAAAAATGCATTCATATACTGAAAACTTTCCTGCACATATAGGTGTTCAATGCCAAGCGCAAAATAGCCGTGCAATGCGCCCTTGATCCGATGATGTTCAACCAGATTGCCAGCCCTTTTCAGCTTTTTCGCATAATCCTCGCCCTCATCACGCAGCGGATCGTACTGCGCCGTCAGTACCAGCGTGTCCGGCAGTCCCTGCAGATTTTCTGCCAGTACCGGTGCAAAGTACGGATTTTTGCGGTCTTCTTCGGTCCGCTGATACAGAATTACATAATCTTCCATTTTGACACTGGTCAGAAGGTATCCGGTTCCATTGGTTTTCACGGATTTGTACGGTGATTTCTCTGTGTAACAGGAATTTACCGCCGGATAAATCAAAATCTGTTTCCCCGGCAGCAGTTCTTTTTTGTCCCTCGCCATCAGGCAGACCGCAGCCGCAAGATTTCCTCCTGCGCTGTCGCCCATGATCGTGACATTTTCCGGCGTTACCTCCGGCAGAATCTCCCCGCGCAGCATTGCCTGGGCGGCGGCGTAGCAGTCTTCTAAGCCTGTCGGGAAACGATGCTCCGGTGCAAGACGGTATTCTACCGATACAACAATCTGCCCCGTCGACTGCGCCATGCGCGCGCAGACACGGTCGTATGTCTCCACACTCTCGGTTGTCCAGCCGCCGCCATGGAAGAACAGAATCGCTTCTTTTGCACCATGCTCCTCCATTTTTTCATCCGGGAAGAACAGCCGAATCGGAACCTTGTAGTCCCCATTATATATTTCCATATCCAATTTTCGCAGAAAAATACGGATCGGATCCAGCTTCTTGATATCGGCAAGCCGACGGGCGGATTCTACTTCAATTCCGCCGTAGGACAATACATTTAAAATGGCTTTGACTGCTTTTTTCATTCGCTCTCTCCTCTGTTGCTATTTTTCTGCTTCTGTTTTTCGTCTAGTTGCAATGTACTGCTTCAAAAATTCATACATCTGCTCATCCGTTGGCGGACAGCCTTTCAGATTGCATGCGAACCCGGAAGTACAACTTCCTACACCAAGCGCCCCGCTCTTTCCCCGGTATCCCTGCCCGATGCAGATTTTTTCGCGGAGTTCCGGCAGCAGTCCTTCCTCTTTCAGCCGGTCGAGCGCCGGGATCAGATAACCGTAGCAGGCACTGCAGGACTCAACTTCCTCTACGGCATCCTGCAGTTCCACGATCTTCCGTTTTTCCGGAATCACTCTTTTTTCACCAATTTCGCCAATTTGGCGGATTGAAAGCCGTGTGAGATCAGCGCTGCCCACGCCCAACTCTTCTGCCATTTTGACATACGGGACATCTTCTGGCTTATAATGCAGTTCCGCGCAGACATATGCATCGATCAACACCGGATCTAACCCAGCGAAAAGGCGATTCATAATAAACGGATTACCGCCATCCTCAAAGTCAAGGTCTCCGCAGATATTATCCACCAAAATAAAATCCTGATGAATCCCCAGCCCCAGATGCGCAATTGGCCGATGAAGTCCCATGGCATGAAAATGACGTTTTTCTTTATTCGGCAAGAGACCTTTCATATTTTTCAGTGCGCAGGTAATTTTAGTCTGGCAATGGCCTTTCATGACCGGGACATTGATCATAAAATCCACCTTTTTCGCACATTCGCAAATCTGAAGTTCCATATCACCACACTGCACCGGCATGCTTTTTTCCTTCTGCGCATCGATAAGCGGAACGCCGTACTGTTCCGAAAGCATACGGTATCCACAGACCTCAAACGATTCCTCTGTCTTATCCCCGACCCAGGAACCTTCCATGATTTGAAGGTTAGTAAATCCGTTTTCCTGAAGATATTCGATGATCCCCGCAACCACCTCCGGATGTGTCGTCCCTCCAAACTCCGCCGGGACAGGTGCTACCAGATTTGGCTTAATACCGATGAGACTGACCTTCGAAGGAATGAGCGTAGCTAAGGCACATTTGTTCAAAAGCTGTTTTGTCATTTCTTTATATTCCATTCCCTGTATCTGGATAATTTCGTTTTTATTCATTTAGTATTGCGGCCCCTTTATTCTGATTTGATTTTTTCTGACATTCGATATTCTTTAGTATATAATAGTTACTGCTTTCTTTCAACTCATCCAAAAACAAAATCATTTCCTGTGAACTGTAACCATTCCCGTCAGCTCCAGCTTCATAGAAAATTAAGCACTGTATGCTTGTAAGATTTCCAATCGCATTGTATAATAAATGGAAAACGGTACACAGAAAAAGTACCTCATCAGAAAGGAACTGTCATGAGTTTTGAAGATGATTTAAAGGATGTCGGCGACAGTATTGGAAAGCTTGTGGATAACGCTGTAAATTCTCAGGATTTTCAGGAATTAAACCGGAAGATTTCAGACACCATCAACCAGTTTGTCTACCCAAACCGGAAGGGACCATTCCGTGCAAATGGCACACAGGAGCCGTCCCGCGGCTATTCCGCAGATACTTCCTACAGCAGCCAGCATTCTTCCCATAATAATACAGCGCAGCAGACCGGACCGCATCACTATTCCTACGGGCCGGGAGGCACGATGCCGGGTAAGAGCGCGAACCCGGTTCCCAAACCTTCCCATACCTGGCAGACCTCCCAGAATACGGAATGGAACAGCCGCATACAAGAACGCCGTGTACTGCGCGAGCGCTTTATGCCATCCACCGATCTTGCACTTGTCGGCGGATTTCAGACGGCCGCCGGCTGGGGTGTCACCGGACTGTTCGGCTGCTGCACAGCGCTTAGTCTGTATTCCTTATTTGCAGGTCCAGACAACAGCGCGCTGATTCCTTCTCTTATTTTTGCCGCATTTACCATCGGCGGCGGCATTCTTCTGAAAAAGGGAAGTAAAAACCGGCGTCTGGTCCGCCATTTCCGCCAGATCTGTACGCTGATCGGCACAAAGGAATATATTTCCACGAAAGAACTCTGCGACAGTATGCACTGTGAGAAAGGTGAGCTTCTGACCGATATTACGACCATGATTGATAAATCCATGCTGCGCCAGGGCCACCTCGACGAGAATGGTACCTGTCTGATGGTAACAAATGACTGCTACGACCAGTACCGCGCAATGCTCGCCAGCCAGAAGGAACAGCAGATTGCTGAGCAGAAAGCACGTGAACAGCTGGAGGCCTCCGGTGTAACGCCGGAATACCAGCAGATGCTGGAAGAATGTGAATCTTATATTCAGAAGATCCATCAGTGCAACCTGGATCTGCCGGGTGAAGTCATCACAGCCAAGCTGAGCCGTCTCGAAACGGTTGTTACCCGGATTCTCGAGGAGGCAAAAAAGCGCCCAAAAGAAGCCGCCGCCCTGCGGAAATTTATGGATTACTATATGCCGACAACCTGGAAGCTGCTCGACGCTTACCGTTCCTTTGAGAACGAACCAATTCAAAGCGACAATATCCTCCGAACCAAGAAGGAAATCGAGGACACACTGGATACCATCAATGCCGCATTCGAAAAGCTGCTTGATGATCTGTTCCAGACAACGGCATGGGATATTTCTTCTGATATCTCTGTTCTGCAGACGATGCTGGCGCAGGAGGGACTGACAAATCAGGCAGGTCCGTCAAAGCAGGATATTGAGCCGCTTCACATGTAACTATTCAAAGCTATACAATTGAAATCAAATCACCGGTTACGTTTCCGTACCGAAGAAAAGGAGAATAGAAAACATGAATGATTTTGTAAAGGACACCACTGAAATTCCAAGCTTAAGTTTCGGCGCTCCGGAGCCGGAACCGGAACTTCCGGTACAGCAGCCGGAAGAAAAGAAAGAGGTCATGGATGATTCTGTTCTGTCCGACGAACAGAAAGCCATGGTGAATGCCTTTGTTTCCCAGATTGATCTTGCCAATACAAACGGCATTCTGCAGTACGGTGCCGGTGCACAGAAGAAAATGGCAGACTTTTCCGAGAAAACGCTGGAGAACGTCAGAAGCAAAGATCTCGGGGAAATCGGCGATCTGCTCACCTCTGTTGTGACAGAGCTGAAAACGTTTGACGCAGAAGAAGAAAAGGGACCATTCTCTTTCTTTAAGAAAAGCACGAACAAAATCAATGCAATGAAAGCGAAGTATGACAAGGCAGAGGTGAATGTCAATAAAATCTGTGACGTGCTCGACGGCCACCAGCGGCAGCTTCTGAAAGACATTGCCATTCTGGATCAGATGTATGCACAGAACCTGAATTATTTTAAAGAGCTAACCATGTACATTCTCGCTGGAAAGAAAAAGCTGGAGCTGGTACGTTCCACAGAACTCCGTGATCTGCAGAATAAAGCGCAGATGACCGGAAAGGCCGAAGATGCACAGGCTGCCAAGGATCTCGAAGATCTCTGCAACCGATTTGAGAAGAAACTGTATGATCTGGAACTAACCCGTATGGTTTCGATCCAGACAGCGCCGCAGATCCGCATGATTCAGAACAGCGATTCTGTAATGGCCGAAAAGATCCAATCCACACTCGTCAACACCATTCCGCTCTGGAAAAACCAGATGATCATTGCACTCGGCGTTCATCACTCGACTGAGGCTGCCAAAGCACAGCGCCAGGTTTCGGATATGACAAATGAGCTTCTGAAAAAGAATGCGGAGAATCTGAAGATGGCAACGATCGAGACTGCAAAAGAATCTGAGCGCGGTATCGTCGATATGGAAACCTTAAAACAGACGAACCAGAGCCTGATCTCTACCCTCGATGAAGTGATGAAGATTCAGGAGGACGGCCGCCAGAAACGTGCCGCCGCTGAAGTTGAGCTGGTACAGCTCGAAAATGATATTAAGAAAAAAATGCTGGAGCTTTCTGCAGGCGGACAGCACTGATACTTTTTGTATCCTATATAAAAAAACGGAGAAGCCGCTTTTTCTGTGGTTTCTCCGTTTTTTACGTCCTGTCTTACCCTTATCGCGGGCGTTCTGCCTTTTCATTCTTTCTTCGGTATTCCGTGAAATAAAATTCAATATCAAAGCAGGTCTGCTCATCGCCCTCTTCTACCATCTCCCAATCCGGTGATTCGTCAAGATCCTCAAAGAAGGTATCCGCCTGATACGTCATGTCAATTCGTGTGACGTATGCCGTATCACAGTATGGGAGAAGCTGACGGTAAATTTCTCCGCCGCCCGCAACATAAATATCGTCGTCCTCATACGGCTTTAACACTTCCATCAGCTCTTTGATACTGTGGACAACGGTTGCGCCGCGGACAGTCCATTCCGGATCGCGACTTAAGATAATATTCGTTCTGCCTTTTAAGGGCTGCCCTGCCGGGAGTGTAGCAAGTGTCTTTCTTCCCATCACGACAACGTGTCCCATCGTAGTTTCACGGAAGAACCGCAGATCAGACGGAATACTTACCAGCAGCCGTCCCTGATATCCCAGACCCCATTTGCGGTCCGCACTTAAAATTGCTTTCATTTTGTTTCCTCTTTCTGTGTTATTTTCTCATCCATACTGCCGGAACGGAACCCTTCCAGATCCATCGTCAGGTAAGAAAAGCCGAGCTTTTTCAGATATGCAATCATTTCTTCTCTCTTCTCAAGCACTTCCCCCATACGCTCCGGTGCAATTTCAAGACGCACCACATCGCCATGTACACGCAGGCGGAGATTCTCTTCCGCACCGAACAGCGTATGAAGCCATGCTTCGCCGTCCGCAATCCGATCCAGAACGTCATAGTTAATTTCTGCCCCGTAGGGAAGGCGTGTCGCCATACATGGAGTGGATGGACGGTGTGCTACGGAAACGCCGTACTTTGCGGCAAGTGCTTTTACCTCTGTTTTTGTCACATGACACGCTGCAAGCGGGCTGATAACACCATATTCTCTCAGCGCTTTTCGCCCCGGCCGGTAGACATGAAGGTCATCCTCATTTGTTCCGTCGAGTACCTGGGTGACACCGTGATCGCGGGCAAATTCCAGAAGTTTCCCAAATAGATAGTGCTTACAGAGATAGCAGCGGTTTTCCGGATTGTAACGGATTGCCTCCTGCTCCAGCTCATCAACAAAAAGGACCTCATGAACAGCGCCAACCTCCTTTGCTACTCTTGTCGCTGTCTCCAGGTCGCAGGGCGGATGCAGCCGTGTCTGAAAGGTTACTGCATAAACCTTTGTTCCATATTTTGCAGATGCATCCATGACAAGCTTCAGCAGCAGACTGCTGTCCACACCGCCGGAGAATGCCAGACAGAGATCCTGTTTTGCAATCTCGTCAAGTTGGGTAAGCAATGCCTTTTCCTTATTCTGCATATCTGTTTTCTGTTCTGTCCGGTTCTTTTTCTTTTCCTGTAATTCCATCGTATCTGTCTTCCTTTCCTGTAAAATGGCCGATGTCTTCTTATCAGAAAATCCATCGGCGGCACTGCTGCCCCGATGGATTTTCTCATACAGGTATTCCTGTTCTATTTTTTATCGATATGTCGGATCGCTTCCGAAAGCACCGCCTGTCCAGGTATAACGGGTCGGGTTTGTCAGCGGATAATCCAGATTGTCGCCAATGCGGACCGTTGTTCCGCTGCTGACGTTATCATAAATCCATTTTGCATCGATTGCAGTCAGTCTGACACAACCATGTGACATCGGTGATCCCAGGGAATTGAAGTCTACGGCAGAGATCATATTCAGATCCGGTGTGCTGCTTGCTACGCCATGGAAGTAAACAGCGTCATAAATCTGTGATACATATGGTGCCCAGCACACATAATCTTCACCTCTCATTTGCTTCTTTTTCAACTGCCAGCCGATTTTATATGTTCCTGCTGCAGTGTAACTGATTGGATTTCCTACGGAGCAGATCATTGATTTGATCGGGGTATCGTAAGAACCGGTTGCACTGTTATAGCCGTAAATGGTGACACGTCCGCGGGTTCTGTCTACTGTGATGTATTTGGATGACGGATTGAAGATGCTTGTCACATCCTCCATCAAAGAACCGTCTGCTTTGCGGTAACGGCGGTATTTTCCGATGTACTCCCATCCTTCCGTGATTCTGCGTCCGGAAGCATCGAATTTGTACTGTTTTCCATTGATCGTAGCGGTGCAGTTCTGATATCTTCCGCCCCAGCTGCGGAAATAATACTGAGAACCGTTCAGTGTCAGCCACTGATCATGGTACATGCCGCCCCAGCTCTTGAAGTAGTACCAGTTCTTATCATGAAGAATCCACTCGTCATGTGCCATGCCGCCCCAGCTCTTCATGTAATAATAGTTACCGTCATGGTAAACCCAGCCGGTCAGCATTTTTCCATCTTTATCCAGATAATAATAATTTTTATCATAGAGGAACCAGCCTTTTTGCGTCCGTTTGGTTCCATCTGCATTAAACCAGTACCAGGTATCGCCGGACTTGCCCCATTCGTTTTTATACATACCACCCCAGCTCTTGAAGTAGTATTTTCCATCGAGCCATTCATTGGCAAGCATGGTTCCATCGGATTTCAGATAATACTTATTTCCTTTGTAGGTCAGCCAGCCGCTGGTATATTTCTTTCCATTTCCGTCAAAATAATACCATACATTGTTGACTTTTGCCCATGCGTTTTTGTAGGCCGCACCCCAGCTGCGGAAGTAATAGGTGTTATCCAGCCACTCATTAAAAGCCATTTTTCCATCGGCTTTCAGATAATAGCTGTTTCCATTGTAATCCAGCCAGGAATTCGTCAGCAGTTTTCCGCCGTCTGCCGTCGTCCAGTACCAGATCGTCTGAGTTGCGGTTTTAATTTTTTTCCAGCCAGTTGTGGTCGAAACGGTTCCGTCAGCTCCGACATAGTAATAATTGCCTTCATATTCAGCAACATCATTGACGCGCATACCGCCCCAGCTTCGGAAGAAGTACAAGGTTCCATTCAGATTCAGTGCATTGTCTTCCATATGGCCGTCTTCGTAGAGATAATATTTATTTCCATCGTAATTGAACCAGCCGGTTCGTACGCCGCCCCAGCTTCGGAAGCTGTACCATTTTCCATCAATTTCAGCCCAGCCGGATTTATTTTTCTGATTGCCGGTCTCCATCTCGAAGCTTCCGTCTTTCATGTCTCCGTTCGCATCAAAGGAACCTGGTTTCATATAGTAGGTTGCTGTATCTACCTTTTGCCAGCCGGAAAGGAGTTCTCCAGTTTCTGCATCTACCAGATACCAGGTAGAACCTACTGTCAGCCAGCTTACGGTACGGTCTTCCTGCTGATATACGGTGTGGTTTCCAAGAGATACGGTGCTGTCTGCATTCAGATAGTAGGTATGCGTTACCCCTTTTTCATCGACAACAGTCTGGAAACCTGCCTCTTTTACGCGGGTGCCGTCATCGCCAAACAGATATGTTTTATCTCCTACCTTCTGGGTCTTGCTCCAGATGGCATAGCCGTTTTCATCCGCATAGTAATCGTCTACGCTTCCATCATTAAATTCGAGTGTAACAAGTTCATTTCTTTTCAGTTCCGGTGCAAATACTTTTCCTTCACAGATACCCTGCTGCATCGAACCAAGTCCGTCTTTTGCAGGATCTTCCCCTTCTGTATCCAAGTAGTAGGTTCCGGTTTTTCCATCTTTATCCGTAAGTTCTACTTCACCGGTCAGCATGTAGCCGTTTTCATCAAACACATAACCGACACCGTCGATTTCTATTGGTCCGGTAGCAGCTACCACCTTATTATTCTCATCCAGAACTCCGTACTGAAACTGTTTCTTTCCATCTCTTTCAACGCTGTTCCAGCCTTCCTTCAGATTACTTACTTCCGGAGCCGGAGTTGCGCTCGGCGTCGGTGTCTCGGAAGGGGTCTCAGTTGGTGTTACGGTTGGTGTTGCGGTCGGTGCTTCGGTTGGAGCCGGAGTCTCACTCGGTGTAACCTCTGGGGTCTCAGTTGGCGCCGGAGTCGGAGTCGTTTCTTCGTCTTCGGCCTGAGCTACAGTATCACTTTCCGAATTTACCGGTAATGGACTGGTTTCTGTAGAAGCTGCATATGCACCGGCTGGTGTAACACTTACCATGACGCCAAGTACGGCTGCGGCCAGAAACTTTCTTTTCATTCTTATTCATCCTCCCATTTTTTTACTCTTATACAATTTATAGCTTACTACATTTTTCCATCTATTTCAAGTTATCCGCCGGTAAAATACCTTACAAATTTCTTATGGTTTTTTCCGGTTTTTCGGGCAGAAAAAACCTCCCGGCTCCGGTTTTCTTGCCGGATACAGGAGGTTTTTCATTTGTTTCTTTTTTATTCGTTTACGGTAGTAGATCCGTAGATTTCTGTCTGAAGTCTGGAAATGGTTGCCGAGAAATCCGGAACAAGCATCTCACCCTTGCTGGAGTACAGATCATCGTATGGTACACGGCTCTGTACAATCTCATAGGAGAGGATCGTCGGCAGCTCTCCGATCAATGTCATCAATGTAGACTGATCAATGTTATGGGTAACACTTGGAAGAATGGTATCCGCCAGTGCACTCAGTTCTGTTACGCTTGACGATTTCATTTTCTGCATCATCTTGCTTAAAACCTCTCGCTGACGCTCCGTTCTCTGATAATCAGAATTTCCAACGTAACGGATTCTTGCATATGCAACTGCCTGATAGCCATCCACATGCTGCTCTCCGCCTGCTGTATACTGATGGGCGGAAGCATCCACATTACGGAGTCTGCACATTTCATCAACATATTGGTTCGCTACACGGATTTCATCATCGCTCGGCGAAAGCTCGATTCCGCCGATATCATCGATAATGTCAATCATGGAATCAAAGTCAACACTTGCATAATTGTCAATCGGCAGTTTATAGTTGTCCTCGATGGTTCGTACAACCAGCGGACCGCCGCCATATGCGCAGGCTGCATTCAGTTTTTTCACACCGACATCCGGGATATTTGCATACAGGTCACGCATAAAGGATGTCATGTGGATCTGTTTTGTATCTTTATTGATGGACATCAGAATCATGGAATCGGAGTTTCCATACCACGTTTTGTCACGACGGTCAACACCGATCAGCAGAATGTTGTACACGTTATTGTTGTTTGGAAATTCAATGTCCTGTGTCTCATTTAAAATCTCAGACTGCAGGGCATCCGTCTCCTCATCAGTCAACCCGGTACTTTCTGTCTCAACCTCTGTGGATTTATTGATCGTGATTTTATCGTCGCTTACATAGTTACTCTTGCTGTAATAGTGATTGATTACAGCATAGACACCGACGAGCACAACCAGTACAACTACGAGAAGGATGGTGAGCACATTAACCCAGCCGAATTTCTTCTTTTTCTTTCCTGAGGAATGGCGTCTTTCCGGGATTTCATCCTCGTCATCATATTCTTTTCTCATAACGACCTCTTTCATTTTCTTATTTTCCGGTATTTTCCAGCCGGATATCGTTTATAATATAGTCAAAAAACGGACTGCTGTCAAGTGTGCAGTCCGTTTTGATTGATTTCCGTTTGCAGTTCTTTTTCCTACCGCTGCATTTTCTCCCACTGGTTCAGTGCAGCCTCAATGACTTTGTCCATATCGTAATACTTGTATTCTCCAAGTCTTCCGCCAAAGATAACCTTCTCTTCTTTTTCCGCAAGTGCGGCATATTTCTGATAAAGTTCCTGGTTTCTGGCATCATTCACCGGGTAGTACGGCTCCATCCCCTCTTTCCAGTCGGTGGAATACTCTCTGGAAATGACGGTCTTTTTCTGGGTTCCGAATTCGAAATGCTTGTGTTCGATCACACGCGTATACGGTGTCTCCCGATCGGTGTAGTTTACTACAGCTACGCCCTGATAATTGTCGGTATCCAGCACTTCTGTTTCAAAGCGCACCGTACGGTATTCCAGCTTGCCAAGTGCATAATCGTAAAACGCATCAATCGCTCCGGTGTAAATCACCGTCTCACCCATCGCCAGGTACTTTTCTTTATCTTCCAGAAAATCAACACCTGTCTGTACATCCGCTTTTTCAAAAAGCCGCTCTGTCAGAACGTTATAGCCGCCAATCGGAATTCCCTGATAAAGGTCATTGAAATAGTTGTTGTCATACGTAAAGCGCACCGGAAGCCGTTTGATGATAAAGCTCGGCAGCTCACTGCAGTCTCTTCCCCACTGCTTTTCTGTATAACCCTTAACCAGCTTTTCATAAATATCTTTTCCAACCAGTTTGATCGCCTGCTCTTCCAGATTTTTCGGCTCTCCCGGAACAGCTTTTCTCTGCTCTTCGATGATTGTTTTCGCCTCTTCCGGTGTGCGGATTCCCCACATTTTACTGAAGGTATTCATATTGAACGGCATATTATAAATTTCGCCTTTGTAGTTGGCAATCGGCGAGTTTGTATAACGGTTGAATTCTGCCAGCGAATTGACAAACTGCCACACCTCTTTATTCGAAGTATGGAAAATATGCGCTCCATACTTGTGTACATGAATTCCCTCGATTTCTTCACAGTAAATATTTCCGCCTGTATGATCTCTTCGTTCCAGTACAAGACAGTTTTTCCCTGCCTGACCGGCAAGATAAGCGATCACTCCGGAATACAGACCGGCGCCAACCAGAACATAATCATATTTCTTCATTGTTCTTTCTCCTTACAGTTCTTCCCCAAGTCCCGTCCGGATGGAATTGACAAGGAACTGCAGAGCTTCCTCCTCGTCCTCTCCCTCGCAGAACAGCTCAATTTCGTCTCCGCATTTGACGCATGCGCCAAGGACGCTTAAGACGCTCTTTGCATTTGCTGTATTTCCATCTCCGTAGTGGAATGTAATAGATGATTTAAACTGCATTGCCTGTTTGCACAGGGTTCCGGCCGGGCGAAGATGAAGGCCGGTTGGATTTTTCACGGTCACTTTTCCGCTTACCATTGGTTTCCCTCCTAATTTGTTCCTGTCGTTTTATTTGCTACTGCTTTTTCTTTGATATGAATCGTTGTCTTGACACTGTCTACGAGCTCATAGCCATCCGGCAGTGTGATTTTTACCGGTACCTCGTAATCCCCGACACCCATTCCATTCAGATCTATGGATGCGTTGATCTGGGAAGTATCTAATTTGGCCAGATTTTTGTCCGATGCTTTAATGCGGATTGCAAGCTGTGTCTGATCATACAGAACGGTATAAGTGGACTGAAGATTGCCCGTCTCGATCTGATCGACATCAAGTTCAAATTCCCTGCTCTCATTCGGCATAACCGTTACGTGAACGGTAACGGATGCAGACGAACTGGAGGATACTTTCAGATCTGTCACATCGGCGAGAACATCGCTTAAGTCAACCGTCGTCTCCACATCGGAGCGCTGTCCTGCAACGGAGGTATAGTCTTCCGGAATTTCAATCGTATTGCCTTCATCCGCCAGCTTTGCAAGTGCCTCCTCGGATCCGGCAACGGTGATTTCCTCCGGTGTGGTATAGATATTTTTAATCTGATAGCCGTCTGCCGGAGTTCCGCTGTACAGTGCACTCAGCTTAATACCGGATACACGGCGCCACAGTTCAATATCCACATCCACCTGCGGGGAGCCGCTGTCGAAATTCAAAAATTCCATCTGGGATTCCGGCATCTCATCCTGGTTTTTATCAATAATCATCAGATCCGCCGTGACGGTTCCGGAATTCCGCATATTGGTTACATCTACTTTTGCCACCACACTGCTGATCTTATTGATCAGGGACGTCGGGCCGGAAATGGTGATGCTCTCCGGATCGGAAGTCATCGTTCCCACTTCGTAATCTTTTGCCGGTTTCGTATTTCCTGCGTCAATTGTGATCGGGAATTTTTCGCTGTCCACATCCTCGATTTCCACAGGGATCGTTGCTGTCACTGTGCTCAGTTTTTCCTGTTTTACCATGGAGCACGCTGCCTTGATCGGCACATAAACCGGGTTTGTATCCATCGTCACAATCTGGGTCAGATCGGCCGTGACGGTGATATCCGATGCCTTCAGCCGGCTGACAACCGAGTTGTTGTCCGTGACAGTAACCGTGACCGTCTGGTATTCCTCCGCAATCTGGTATGTTTTCTTTCCGGCTGCGATGTAGGCTTCATTGGTCACCTGCACGGGGACATCAAAGCGCTCTTTCACAATCGGGTCATTCACACTGACCACAACGTACCAGATTACAATGGCAATCAGGATAGAAAGAATTTTCAAAGGGAGATTGTTCAGAAGCTTTTTCAGAATTTTCTTTTTCATT
>ENA-OUNS01000754-OUNS01000754.1-human-gut-metagenome-genome-assembly--contig:-NODE-754-length-25296-cov-4.337863_pt1 | contig 25296 bp, 19 predicted proteins | sample MGYA00243237_ERZ505104 | MGnify/ENA primary metagenome ERZ505104 (study PRJEB26097, sample SAMN02711295) | human gut metagenome | biome: Gut microbiome | host: Homo sapiens | place: Denmark: Copenhagen...
CCTTCATGTATTCGTCCACTGTTTTATAAATTCTACTGCAGTTACTATAATCATCAAATGCAAAGAAATCATTTGCACGGTCTATATATTGCTGTTCGTTTTTACCATTTGTATCCATGAGGTGACAAAGCCTGGTTACAAGCTCATCCTGTTCCGTTACAATCGGTCCAAACCCCTGTTCCTTATATTTATAAAAAGCACTTTCCGTATAATGGCTCGGTAATACTGATGGATGATAATATAAGATCGGTTTTCTCATATATGCGAAATCAAACTGGATACCCGAATAATCTGTCACCATAATATCTGACTCCGTAAGCATTTTTTCGTAATTTACATCATCAGATGCCGCAAGGACCTGCACAACATCATTTCCTTTAAAATCCCGCTGCTGTGCTCCCATAACCGGATGTAAGAGAAAAATAATCCTGTATTTGTTCTTTCTTGCATTTTCTAACAGTCTCTCATCGTGGATCAGGGCATTATAGCATTTATAATATGCGCTCTTGACAAATTGCTCATTATATTCATTTTTATTATGCCCCAGTCTCTTCTTAACCAGGTTTCTTCTCCATGTCGGAGAAATAAGCACCTGCTTTTGATTATGACTTTTCAATCCGTCATACCTTGCCATACCGACAAGTCGTAACTGATTTTCTCTGTAACCATAAATATCCTGTTTTAAGTTTTCTATTTCATATCTGGATGCACATAAATATAATTTTATATTATCCAAAAGGCGGTTTTGCCACTGTGCAATATTCTGTACCGTCAGACCATGTTGAATACAGACAACCTCTGCATTAAATAAATCCCAAAAATAAGGAGCCTCATCTTTCGTAAATCCACAATAATCCATAACTCCAAAATGTGGGGTTAATATTACCTCTGCAAATAGTGACAGCAGTTTTGATTCCATACTGCCATATGCCACAACATTCTGACACGTCTTTTTCATCTGGGCATATTCCGGTGCGTCCTCTCTGAGAATATAATAAATTTCAACCTTGCCTCTTATTGCATTGATCTCACGAAATGCATATTCTCCGTTGTCTCCACCTTTATACAATCTGTCAAATGTGATCCAGATTCTTCTTTTCGCATATTTTGCACGGGATTGATAATAAAGCTTCCGAAGCGCAATACAATTTTGCTTTGTTTCCTCCGGCAATGTATCCAGAAACGATGCATGCAGCATTTTTTCGTCATATACAGCCAGTTGACCTTCAACCGGTTCTTCAATCCACAGGCCATTGTTTCTGCAGGTCAGAATTTTTCCACTTTTGAACTGATAATACTGTTCCGGTATCAGATGAGAAACACGCGCTCCCGCTCTGAGCATTCCCAGCTTCGGCATAACAGCACCGTCTTCTAATTTCACGAAAAACTGAATCTGTGTACTCTGTTCTATGTCTTCCGCCTTCATTCTAAGCTGAAATGAAATTCCCGTATGCATGACAATTCCGAAATATTTATATAAATTGTACGTTGTATTCGTTTTCACCTGTTTGATCTTGCCATTCAACTTTGCAAAAACCTTGCAGGTATCCACATCATGCAGGATAGCTTCCGAAAAGAGCCCATCAATCGCTATTGTTCCGTTATGAAACGAATTAATTGCCAGGATACGGATAAACGCCTGTTTATAGTCCGTTACCAAAAAGACCGGACATTCTGCTTCCGTATTTTCAATCATCGGCATACTTTGGAAATAATATGCCCCATTGGCGTAAAAGAACTTATAACCTTCCTGTTTCTGCTGTGCTGTAAGCTTTAAAAATTCTGCAACAAGAAAGGAATCCACCTTTACTTTTTTTATTGTACTTTTCTGTAATATATAAGAATAGTCAAAATAAGAAAATACTTTACAGCAATCATCTATAAATTGTTGTACTTCTTTTTCATTCAATTGCTCTTTGTCACGTTCTCTGGCATTTACAAAAAAGCGAATATAGATCAAAAAAGTCAAGGTTCCCGCTATAAAATCCGGGATTGCACCATCTTCCTGCATCCACCTCTTTACAGCCGGAAGATATAAGTCTTCTATCGACTCCAGATACCACTCTTTCAGACCGGCATATGCAAAAAGCTCATAAAAGTCTTCTGCTGCCGTTTCATATATCATATGCCAGGCCGGCATATAGTAAAATTGCTTTGCTTCATGCAGCAGAGAAAGTACAAAGATATTTTTGCCATCTTCTGCTCCGCCCTTATACATGGTAAATCCATTTAAAAACTGTGCACGTATAAAATAGCCATCCAGTAAAAGCTGTACATTGGAAACACCTTCTGCCACAGACAATATGCCCTGCTTTGCCTCGGCCGGTTGGCAATCATTTCTGCTTTGCTCTCCTGTTGGCAACTGTAAGAACGGCGCTACACTGACCAGATTTATTTCAGAATTTACAAGAAAACACTGTTTAACCGAAAAAAGAGTATCCTCTTTCTCATAAAGGCAGTCACTTTGTATGATCGCAACATATTCTGCCTTACAATAAGGATACCCCTTCTCATAACATGCGGCCGTAAAACCATCCGGGCATGCTAAATAAGTCACATTTACATGTTCTTTTAACTTTTGTATATATTCTGTTTCCCGAGTGGAAACAACATCCACAACTATCAGCTGCACATCCTGCTCAAAATCAATGTTGCTTTGCTTTTTCAAATTTGCAATCAGCTTTTGGATTGATTCCTCACTTACCATTCTAATCAAAAAACAGAATTTATACATATTAAGCCTCTCTATCCGGTATTTATACCTCTTCCATTGTTTTTAACATTTTCTCTTCCAGTTTTTCTTTTCTTGTTTTCTTCTTTGCCGGTTCCGTTTCTTCCATAAATGCCGTATATGCATCAAGTACTTCTTCGGTCGGTCCATCCTGTATAATTTTACCGTCATGCAGCCAGATGACACGTGTACACAACTTACGCACGGTTTCAACACTGTGTGATACGACCATAACTGTTCTATCATTATCCTGGATCAGTTCACGCATTTTCTTAAAGCTTTTCTTCTTGAAACGGATATCACCTACACTCAGCACCTCATCGATCAGCATGATCTCTGTTTCAAGTATTGCAGTAATTGAGAATGCAAGTTTGGAATACATACCGCTTGAATACGTGCTGACGGGTGAATTGATAAACTTGCCGAGTTCGGAAAATTTCACAATTTCGTTATACCGGTCTTTGATCTGCTGCTGGGTAAATCCCATCAAAAGTCCTGATAGAAAAATATTTTCTTTTCCTGTCAGTTCCTGCTGAAATCCAACACCGATGGACAAAAGCGAAACGCTGTGTTCTCCGATATCGATTGTGCCTTCATCCGGTGAAAAGATACCGGCTATAGAGCGCAGTAAAGTAGATTTACCGCTGCCGTTTTTACCGATCAGACCAACAATTTCACCTTTTTGGATATCGAAACTGACGCCTTTTACAGCCTCAAATTTTTCAACCCTTGATTTTCTCAAAGAAAACAGACTTTTCTTAATACTCTCTGCCTGTACCGTCTGATAACATATATGAACATCTTTTACTTCTATTGTATTATTTGTTTCCATTATACCACCTTCACATAGGAATTCTCGTATTTATTGATCAGCCGGACACCAATGATCGATAATAAAATACTGATCACCAACCATATGCCTATCACACCATACATAGGATGTGACTCGTATAAAATACAATTTCTGGCGCCATGGATGATATTTGCAACCGGATTAAAATCAAGCAATATCGTTGCATATGGCTGTGGTACGCGCTTTGCAATGCTGTAAAAAATGCCTGACATATAGAATGCCAGTTTGAGTACAACTTGTACAACATTTGCAAGATCTTTTACAAACACGCCAAAATTAAGCAGGATACAACTACAGCCGAACGTGAAAATAGAAAGTACCAGAAACAAAGGTACAATCTCAATCAGGCGCCATGTGATCGGCACATGATATATAGGTACCATGACAACTACCAGCGAAAATGCCACAAGCATCTTAAAAAAGTTCACAAGCATCGTAGTCAGAACAAGAATGTATTTGGGCAGATATACCTTTGAAATCATTCCCTTACAGGATTTCACCGCCTTTACACTCTTTGTTACTGTCTTGCTGAAATAATTCCACAGATTCAGTCCAATAAATACAAATAACGGAAAATAAGGTTCTGACTTTCCATATACAACAAGTGCTACGAATGTATATACCAGCATGAAAAAGAACGGATCCAGTATCCACCAGAGCCAGTTTAGGCGCGAGCCTGCCACTTCACTCTTTAAAATAGCCTTTGCGGAATACATCATATAGCTCTTATATTTTTTTATATTTTTGATAAATTTTTTCATAATATGCCTTCAGTGTTCCTTTATCATTTTATTGATAGTACTCATCATCCTCTACATCATTTTCAGATGGTAAAAACTGCGACAGCCATTCATTTACAATTTTATAATCTACCGTAACGGCTGTTGCAAAATCAGAATTGATCTTCTCATCAATTGCCTGGATATCATCCTGTGGCAGTACATTAATGTGATAGCGGTCAAATTCTTCCGCTCTGTGGTCTACGCTCAGATTGATCGCACGCTTCTTATTCTGCATTGCAAATACGCCGCCATGCAGTCTGGTACCCACATAATCCACATCGTTTTCCAAAAGGAATTTTCGATATTCATTGAGTTCCGGATCAATATACTTGATCTTATCGCAATTTTCATAAGAACGCAGTGTCTTATAGCCGCCGTATGTCTGACTCCAAAAATACACTTCTTTATAATTTTTCAGCAGACAGTCTATGATCTTCTGATCATTTTCTCTGTTAATACCGCCTGTTGAGGAAAGCGTAAATACAACTTTATCCGCTTTCTTTGTCGGGATGTCCTTGCAGTGCTCCGGTGTCAGTTTCCAAAGTGTCGGACACGAAGTATTGATTGCTTTCAATCCAAGCATATTCAAATATTCAACTGTCTTATCGTCTCTTGTACTGTGCACATATTTATGAGACAGCACTCTCTTCCATAACATTTTAGAATACGGATCGAAATGATCGGAACATTTTACCCCATCGTATCCTACACCCATTAAAATAGATTTTCTCATTGGTTTGTAGTTCATAATGTTAACATTCAAAAGCGGATTAGGACGAAGCATATTTGTCCAGAACAGATTTGTTCCGCAAATAAACTTCAGATTTGCATTTTTTGCAAGATTTGCCTTGCTGGATGTAAACTGATGTCCAAACGGAAAACTTACCAGATGAGTCGGAAAATTATATACAAAATTTCCTTTTAATACCGGCTCAAGTTCCCGGCGTACAGACTCCATAATGATCTCGTCACCTTTATTCTGTGTTGCAATCGATGTGTCAAATAAAATAATTCTCTTCACTGTATCCTCCTAAAATCAATCTCTTTTTCTTTTCTTATTCTATCCCTGCTTCAAAAGAGGCTATCGTCCTCTTCATTCCGTCCCGCAGTCCGACATGTGGTGTCCATCCGGCAGCGAGTGCTTTATCCGACTGTAAAAAGCCCAGCTTATAACTCAGATAGCCGGCTGATTTTCCCTCTTTCGGAATATGCATGATCAGCTTGATCCCTCTATCCCCAAACAGCTCACAAAGCAGCTGTGCCAGTTCTTTCACCGTAACAGTCTCCCGCGAATCTGATATATTATATACTGAATCCTCAAAATCAAGCAATACATGAAAAAGACCGGCGATCACGTCACTGATATACGTAAGTGCCAGTGTACCGCTTCCATCACTGTTCATAACAATGTCCTCTGATTTTAAGACATTTCCCAGGAAATCTCCGACAACTCGTCCATCCCCCACGATCATGCCCGGTCCGTACGCATGCGCGATCCTCGCAATACGGCAGTCTATGCCATACTGGCTTTTATAGCACATACACAAATTCTCTGCCATACGTTTGCTTTCCGGATAACAGGATCTGACACTAACCGGATCTACCGCACCATAATCCTCCTCTGTCACAAAATCAAGATTTCCTTTTCCGTAAATTTCTCTTGTTGACAGAAGAAGAAATTTCTTTGTTCCATGTTCTTTTGCATAAGAAAGCAGATTATGACAGCCAAGTACATTTCCCATTGCTGTTCCCACCGGGTCATCCACAAATTGTTTCGGGCTTGTCTGGCTGGCCGCATGGATCATAATATCAATGGTTCCTTCCATGGTCAACGGTCTGGTCACATCCTGATAGATCATATGAAAATCATCACGATCCAGTGCAGCTCCCCATTTTGCCTGTGTCTTCTTCTCATTACGCGCCAGTCCGTAAATCCGGATCTTATAATCTTGTGTATCATTCAGATAAAGCAATGTCCGTACCAGATAACTTGCTATCAGTCCATTAACACCTGATATAAGCACACTTTTTCCACGTAGTTTCTCCCAATCCGACTTTTCCGCCAGTATAGATTTTATATCTTCTTTTACAACAGGGTTTAATTCTATCATTTTCTTCTCCCTTACCTTTATAATCCGAAAATATCCTGATTTTCCTTTAGGTCAACCAGTGCTTTAAAAAGGAAGAAGTCTTCCGGTGTTGTTATTTTGATGTTTGTCGTCTCGCATGGGACAATATGCAGATGTTTCCCCAGTTCTGTCATCAGGGAGCAGGTATCGATCGTAATCGTATAAGGCATTGTTTCACCCTTTTCATGAGCTTCCAGTACATCTTTAAAATAAAAACTCTGTGGAGCTTTTGCCACATACATTGTATTACGAATAATCGTGCTGCGTATTTCTTTTCCATCATCACTTGTAATTGCCGTTTCCGTAAAGGGAACTGCCGTTATACCATTTCCAAATTCTCTGACGGATGCAATATTATCCGTGATCATCTTTTCCGTTACAAGAGGTCTCACCGCATCATGCAATAATACGATGTCATCCTCTTGGCAGATACCCTGTAAATAACGGAGTGCGATCATTTTTGACTCCTGCGTATCTTTTCCACCGGTCAGTATCTTACTTACCTTTGTAATGCCAAATTTACCTAGAAGTTTTTGTAAATAATCTTCCCATCCGGCAATACACGGAACCACAACCGTATCGATTTCCGGATGCTTTTCAAAGACTTCCAGTGTATAGATAATGATAGGCTTACCATACAACTCCAAAAACTGCTTTGGCTTTGCGCTGTTGCGCATTCTCTGTCCGGATCCTCCGGCAAATACTAGTGCTACATTCATGGTCTGTCCTCCATCCATTCTGTCAGTTTATCAACAATACGTTCACTGGCATGCCCGTCTTCCACACAGCCTTTGTCCACAAGGAATGCTTCTACCGCCTCCTGATAAGCCTTCTCTTCAAATGACAAAATGTTCTGTTTCATCTCCTGATTATCATGTGCCAGCGGAAACGGTGCTGTTTCAAGCGGATAATAAAAACCCCGGTCATCATCATACGCCTTCAGATCAGGTGCATACACAAAACCTTTTTTTCTGGTCAGTACATAATCAAAAATCCAGCTGGAATAATCAGTGATTCCTACCTGACAGGCTATCATCAGTTCCTGAATATCCGGATAAGTTGCTCCATCCAGCACATTGGCATTTTGTGTATGATATCCTTTATTTTTATAATCGCGGTGATGCGCACGGTTTAGAATAACCCATTCTCCACCAAAGCGTTCCGTAAGCGCATCATGTAAAAGATCAAAATCCAGTTCTTCCATAGGTTCCTTGTCCAACTCCGGGCTTCGGAACGTAGGTGCGTACAATGCCAGATTCACATCATCCTTCAACTGATAAAAATCATAAACTTTTTTATAAATTTCCTCTTTAAATGCCCGATCCTCTATAAACAGAATATCATTTCTTGCATGCCCATATTCAAGTATTTCTGTTTTTTTCCAAAAAGAGGTACGGTAAACTTCATCTTCAAAAGCAGAATTTGATACAATGTAATCCGTCAGACGTCCACACCGGAAGCCTCGTTTATTTCTTCGCTTATCCGGTACGTCCTGCGGTCCGATCCTTTTAATTCCCAACGATCCGTGCATTGTTTCCAGATAGATCTGTTCCGGTTTCTTTTTGACTGATACCTTGGTCACATTAAATGCATTGTCAATCCAGACCTTTGCACTGTATAATTCTTTAAAATATTTATTGGTATTTCGTTCTACAAGTCTGACTTCCTTCGGGAATTCTTTTCTGGTTTCCTCACTCAGGTCATCTACTACCCAGACAAGATCCCAGTTCTTTTCTCTCTTTAATATCTCATCACATATATATCTGGGATTGCAGGTATAAGCCCCCTGGAATGTCAGGAACAGTATCTTGTTGTCCTTCACCTTTGTCGTCCGATACATATATTCTTTTTTGATACCTGCCAGTTTTCTTTTGATATATAATTGAAGTCTTTTCTTTGTAATCTTACTCATTTCAGTCCCCTGTTTTTTACATAATCTCTTGCCACAGATAGTCCTAGTATAGGGAAAACAGCTAATTTCGTCAAGTTATCCTCTACGCAGAACATTATTGTAAATCATTTTTCTCATTTTGTCAGGCATCAGGCTGACGATCACATGTCCGCAGACCGTGACCAGATAATCCGGCAAACCACAAAACCCGTTACGGAACATATAGTTTCGGAACCGTATCACATTTTTCGCATACTGCAGACCGCCTCTTCTTTGATACATGCCCTTTGTACGCATATATAGGATCACCCGATCCATATTATATCCCTTTGCTCCGTTTCTGAGCATCCTGAGCCAGAGATAATAATCTTCAAATCCCTCAAACGGCTGATAGCCGCCTGCTGCAAGCACCGCGCTTTTTTTATACATGACACAAGGATGATTAAACGGATTCCTACGCCGCGCAAAGCGAAGAATCTCTTCCTGCGTAACTGGCAGTTTTCTGATCTTTCCCGGTATAGAAGGATTTGTCTCAAATTCTGCCACCGGACCACTGATCAGATCCGCCTCATGCGCTTCCATTTCCTCTATCTGCCATTTCATCCGATCTGGCAGACTGATATCATCACTGTCCATTCTGGCAATGATCTCATATCTGCAATGTTGCATACCCTGATTTAAGGCCATACCCAGACCGCTCCGGTTTTCCAGTTGTACAATTGTAAACAGAGCAGGATTATCTACCTGTACATCAGCCAATACTTCATATAATTCATCTGTCAGCCTTCCGTCACATACCACCACGATCTGAGCAGGTGGCATCGATTGCCGCAATATGCTCTGCAGACTCTCCCTGAAAAAGAGTGGCTGTTCTTTTTCATATACCGACATCAAAACAGAATATTGCATCTGACATTCTCCTTTTCCGGTATCTTTCCATATAAAGCTTCTTTTAAATTACGAAAGAATCCGGCCGAAATTGTGGCCGGATTCCTGCCTTTTGATTAAAGTCCGCGCTGTTTACGATATTCGCTGATACCGCTCCATTTAGTATCCTTATCCGAAAGGATCAGATCATCCTTTGTCATACCTTCCGGCATCGGCCATTCCACACCGATCTCCGGATCGGACCAGAGCAGTCCGCCCTCGTCGTTCGGATGATAAAAGTCTGTGCATTTATAGGCAAATTCTGCATAGTCAGAAAGTACAATGAAACCATGTGCAAAATTCTTCGGAATAAAGAACTGCTTTTTATTTTCAGCGGAAAGTTTTACGCCGTACCACTGTCCGAAAGTCGGAGAATCCTTTCTCAGATCGACCGCAACATCAAACACCTCTCCATTTACCACACGGACAAGCTTATCCTGTGGAAAGTTGATCTGAAAATGCAGACCACGGAGTACACCCTTTTTGGAAGCAGACTGATTGTCCTGTACAAAGACCTGATCAATGCCCGCCTCTTTGAAGTCATTATAATTATACGTCTCCATAAAATATCCTCTGGCGTCACCGAATACAGTCGGTGTAATGACTTTCAATCCTTCAATATGACAGGTTTCTACTGTTATTTTTCCCATTTTTCCATCCTCTTTTTCTTATACTTGGATACGTACTTTTAAACTTTTTGATAATGCACTATCCATAGATAAATTAAGTATATGAAAATCACATATATTCGTCAAGTTTCTTTTCGTACCTGACATTAACAGCAGTAAAAAAGGAGGAACTCCTTTGTTCCTCCCGCTCTTTTTATCTGCTTTTGATATCCTTGATCATCTGTAAGATGGAGCTTCCGTAGTTCTGTGCAGTTGCCCAGCCTTTTCCGTATGGGTTGTCCGGAATACCGAGCCATTCCACATAAGGTGCCGTTCCACGGCTCACATAGGTAAAACGCGGATCTACACAGCCATTATTCAGCGCATCATAATTGGCATACGCTTTCAAATGCTGGATCTGTGCGCGGATCCCTAAACGGACACTTGAAAAACTCTGTCCCTTCGCGCCACCGCCTACTGCTCCGATCCCGGCAAAATTATACTGTGTAATGCTGACATCGCCGCCAAAGCGCAGGAAATTTGTCTCCTTCATTGCCTGTGCAAACGCTACCTCTGCCCTGATATTTTCCGCTTTACACTCATCGAGGTAGATCTGACAGAATTTCTTGATCGTTGCAGCATCCGATCCCCCGTAAAACGAGGGATAGAATGTCCTGGACTGGTAATAACTGACCATCTGTGAAACGGTCACCGTACTGCTTCCCGTGATCGTATATTTGCCATTCTCATAGGGATCATCTGTATTATCGTTTGCATCTCCGACAGTCATTTTGCCCTTTAAAAGCACTTTGGAAACACCGTTCTTTCCGGTCACAATGACCTGATAGCGGTATTCACCTTTTACGTTGTCGTGATTCTTGGTCTGGATCAGGGCGCGGTATTTTCCGTTTCCACGATCTGATGCCTTATACGTATATTTTGCCTTTGTTTTTTCCACCGGCCATGCTTTTACTTCTACCTTTTCCACAACAGTGTTGGCACTGATGCTGGATACTGTCAGATAGCTGCCTGTTTCGTTCTTTTCACGGCTGACCGCCTCACCGCCAAGAATATCGGAAACCTCAACCTTCTGCGCTTTTCCGACTTTTTTGTATTTACCGTTTGTGCCTTTTACATATGCCTGGATCTTATAGGTTCCGCTCATGCCAAAATCAGAAATTTTTACTGTTGCCTTGAAGGCGCCTTTTGCATCCTTTTTCGCCTCATAATTTTTCTTTTTGGAGCCTGTGTCTACATTGTATACACGGAAACGCACACCCTTAACGGCTGCTGCGATTCCCAGATCCTCTGCTGTCAGCAGCAGTTTGGTTTCTTTGGATTTCAGCTTTGCTGTAATGACAGGATCTTTCTTTTCGAACGTATAAGTAACTACCTTGACACCCTTTGTAATACCGTTTCCATCCGTTACCTGCACTGTAAACCGGTATTTACCAAGTGCATATCCATAATCCTTCATTGCAACAGAGAGATCATAATAACTGCCTTTTTTCTTTGCCGTATATGTTTTCGTTTTTTTCTTGCCTTCTAAATTTCTGACCTTGACCTTAACTGATTTTACTTTCGATGCAGATGCCACATTTTTCAGGCGAAGCCGGAAGGTACCCTTGTTTAAGTTGATCTTTCTGACCGTTACCGCACCTACTGATGGTCCATCTACCGTAAAACTGCCTGTTGCCACCTTAGTTGTAGTTCCAAAATAACTCTTGGAATATGCCACTACCTCATAAGTGCCCGCCTTTTTGAAATCGGCTATCTTCACGGATGAAAGCCAGCTGCCGTCATCCTGCAGCTTTGCATCATAAGTTTTCTTTGTTGTCTTGCCACTTTCTTTGATGCTGACTTTATAAGATACCTTTGCCGAACCCTGATTTCCTGTTAATGACAGAGTTGCGATCGTCTGCTTTTTATTCAGCTTTGCTGTCAGCTTCATGGCGGAAGGATCTGCCTTCTGTTCTTCGATCTTTGTTGTCGTGGAACGGAGCTGATGCTTCTTACCCATTGCATCATAAGCGTAGGCAATGATCTTATATGTACCTGTTTCTTTGTTATGATTTGCTACATTGGCTGTCGCCGTATAAGTTCCTTTTCCTTCATCCGTTGCCGTATACACATAAGACGCCGAACTATCAGATGTGGGATAAACCTTAAACTTCACACTTGCGATCCTGCTTGTCGGTGTTGCTCCCTTTAAAGTGATCTTAAAGCTGCCGTTTACACCGTCTACATCAGAAACAAGCAGATCATCCGCATCATATTCCACTTCTTCGGTAGACAGATTCCATGCGTTTGCAATACCGAGCGCATCTGCCACACCAAGCTTCTTTAAATTATCCTCACTGCTCAAAAAAGCCGCATCGGATGGGTTATTTACAAATGCATGCTCTACGATAATTGCCGGGATACCATATAATTTGCTTCTTCTGATCACGCCGTAATAATCCGCCAGAGAACCGTCCGGATAAGTTGTATTATCTTCTGAGTTTCTTATTTTGATACCGTTATTTTTCAGCCCCAGCTTTGCAAGCTGTTCAATGATCTTTGCAGCTGTCACAGAGCCCTTGGATCCTGCATCGTTGTTGTAATTACTGTTTGGATAAAACACCATTGCACCTGTTGCGGTCGTAGCACCGACACCTGTGGAATTGAAGTGGATGCTGACATACATATCCGCGCCCACACTGTGTGCATAATCGACTCTGGCTGCATTATCATCTGTCGAAGATGTGCCCGGATGCGGACATGCACCGCTTGTTCTTGTCATATACACAACCACATTTGTATAATTGGCTTCCAGATATTCTTTGCAATAATTGGCAACCTTGATCGTCATGGATTCTTCTGTCAGACCGTTTGCTCTAGTTCCCGCATGAGAATCATCGTGTCCCGCATCCAGTACCACAACGACGCTTCCTGCAGAGATCTGATCGCTGTCCAGATCGTCTGCTGCCTGTGTCTGTACCGTCAGTCCTTTTGCCCGGGCGATCGCCTGCGCAAGCTGCTGTCCGGTCGTCTGCGCATCGGTGCTTTGAGAGATCCGCACGATCGGAAGCTCTGCTGCCTCTTCTGCTGAAATGCTCTGTGTATCTGCCTCTACCTGCGCATCTGCAAAATCCTCAAGCGCCACTGTATTTTCTACTGCTACTTCCCGGTCAATACCGAAACAGATATCTTCCATTCCCGGGATCTGGGTGATATCCATATTTCCCGCATAGGAAACCGTACCTTCCGCAGTTTCTTCTTCATATGTATAAGAGAGTGCCTTGATCTGATAAATACCTGCACCGCATGTGCTGCTATCCAGTGTAAACACAAGATCCTTTCCCGGCTCTGCCAGAGAAGCTTCTGTTGATTCCCCTGTTTCTTTATTTTGCATGGTCAGAACAGCCTTTGTAAACTGCTCCTGGCCGCTGCCTGCAGACACATAGATTTTTTCTGCTGCAGGGCTTTCTATGTACATATTTTCCACATATAAATAGTTGAGCAGAAGATCTGCCTCTTTCACACTCGCCGGCTGATTCCCGGAAAGTGTCTCCTGCTCCGTCTGTGCGGAAGTATCGGCACCGGATACTGTTTCCGACACATCTGTCACAGTCACTTCATCCGTTCCTTCTGCCAGTACCGGAATCGCTGTCAGCGGAGTTTCTGCAAACAGACACAGTGCCAGCAGCATTGCCAGTATATGCTTCATTTTGTTTTTCATGTTTTTCTCTCCTTGTTTTTTGTCTTTTTCGACATCTGTTTTTATCTTACACGCCTTATTTTCAGATTGCAACGCGCAACATATGGAAATTTATCAAATTATGAATATCTTAAGAAAATAAAGCCGCAGCATTACATTGCTACGACTTTATAGGTATATTTCTTTCCTTTTTTTCTGGTCTGGTCTTTAAAGCGGCATTTACCGGATGTGGAAACTGTTCCGATACATTTAAAGGCGCCTTTATTCTGCTTTCTGTATACCAGATAGGTTTTGGCATTCTTGACCCGTTTCCAGCTCAGCACTGCTGTCTTTTTATTCCGTAATATGCGCACCTTCAGTCTCTTTGCCTGCCGGCTGCTGCACTTGACATACTCTGACATATCACTGGCATATGCCACGTTTCTGCCCGCTGCTGCAACCTTATAATAATAAGTCTGGCCAATCTTCGCCGTCCGGTCCCGATAGGATGTATTTTTTGTCTTTCCTATCAGTTCATAGCCACTGTTTTTCCTTGTGCTTCTGTAAATCTGATACCTGGCTGCTCCGTTTACCCTTGTCCATGACAGCCGATATCCGATCACATTGCCTTTTTTCGTCCGTGGAAGTTTTTTTCCCGTTGTACACTGCAGATTCTGTGGTGTATGCAGCGTCACACAGAGCACAAAACTTGCGCTGCTGTCCGGATTGTTCAGATCCGTTACCCGGATCGTCGTCTTACCGAGCGTTTTTGTATGGATCATGCCATCTGCACCCACTTCCGCTACCTTTGCATTGCTGCTCCTCCATTCCATCGCGTCACTACAGTATTCCGGCAGAATACAGATACTGTCTCCCAGTCCTGCTTCATATTGTTTTCGTCCGAAGGACAATGGCTTTGTAACATACACGGTACAAAAGCCCTGCCTGCCATCCGCTGCCTGCGCCACGATCACAGCAGTACCCTTTGAAACTGCAGTAATCTGTCCTTTACTGTTTACCGTTGCGACCTCTTTATCCATTGAACTGTATTTCACGGAAACCGTGCTGTCCAGCACCTGCATATTTACGTTTTCTCCGACAAGCAGATATTCCTGTGGTCTGCAGCTTGTTGTCAGAACCGGATCCCTGACCAGCACTGCAATTCCTTTTTGCACATTCTGCGAAATCCTGGCTGTCAGCTTTGATGCGTCCAGATCCGGCAGATTTCCAAATATCTTCTGATAAAAGCAGCATGCTGCCACAAAATATCCAAGCTTTGACGGATGTTTTCCGTCCTTGCTCAAAAATTGCTGATCTGAATAGAATACGCTTGCCCTCTGAAACTGCATACCGACCGGAACCACATCGATCCCGTACTCACTTCCGATATGCAGATAGGCCGCCCCCACTCTTTTCTGCAGCTCACCCGTATGGATCGCCGTCTGGTTTTTATCCCCCGCGAATTCATATGCGTGCGTCATATAAAGCAGAAGTTTTGCCTGTGGACGCAGCTTACCGATCAGCTTCTGCAGGGAAGCAACCGCCGGTCCCATCTCCGCATCGGCCGAAAAGGCAGGTACAACGCTCTGCTCCTGCAGCACGACATAGTCCCATTCTTTCTCCATCAGCTTTGTCACGAGCTGCTGGTAATATGTTTTGTATTTTGCAGACATACCAGCATAATAGCTCAGTTTAGCAGCTCCGTTCGTCACACAGTCCGCCATTACCTTTTTCCCTGTCAGACTTGCCAGTTCCTGCAGCTGCTTCGGTACGGAATACCGTACATCCATTTTGTGATATCTGGTAAAACTGTTTCCCACAAACAATACCTTGACCGTACCCGGCATAATCTCATCCCCTGAGACACTGCCCTTTTCCGTATCCTTATCCGATTCTATATCATTTTCCATGCCACCGCTGACAGTTCCCCCATTCTCACTGACCGCGCAAACTGCTTCATCCATAGAAGAAACAGAGACAGCCAGAGTTGTCTCATCCCCTTTCCCCATTGCGAAAGCATCTGCCGGTATCAGGATCTGCATCAGCAAGCAGAACATAACCCATACTGACAGAAATTGTTTTACTCGATTCATTTTTCTCCGTTCCTATTCTGCCCGGAATGCCCACAGCTTATTGATGATAAAATTAAGCGGAACACTGACGATCAGATTGATCACCGGAGCAATAAATTTTGAAATACCAAATTTCGTGATCCAGAGCCATGACAGGATATTGTTTAAGATAATCCCTGTAAATCCATATGCAAGATACGTTTTTAACAAAGCTTTCCAGACCGACCGTTGCTGTCCTTCCTGCATAGTGAACACAAAGCGGTTGTTCCAGTAAAAAGACCACAACACACTCAGCAGAAATCCTACCATATTTCCCGCGAAGAAATCCCATGAGACTGAAAAAGGAGACAGAATCAGCAAGACTGCCACATTCAGGATATAACTGATCACCGTATTGGATAATCCGATAATACCAAACTTTACAAACTGCATAAAGCCTTCCCAGTTTTTATTCAAAACGGACAGGTGCAACACCTTTACAATGATAAAATAGAGTATTTGCTCCAGACCGCACCATAACTTTGTCAAACTGCTTTTCATATTGATCCTTTCACTATTGTAAAAATTTTAAACATGTGTCACTACCAGTTCACACTGTCCGGCAACAAGTAATTTCCCTTCCCTTGCCGGTATAAAAATACTATCTCCCATTTGAAAAGAAAGCGTCTCCTCTTTTTCCAGCACCATCTGTACAGTCCCTTTTCCTTTCACGCAGATCAGAGACAGGAAAGAATTTGGATTTATTGTTATGATCTGCTCTTTTTCTATTTTGTAGTCATAACACTCAAAATATTTGCATCTTCCAAGTAATGTACCATTTTCATCTGCATTGTTTTCGGCATCTTCTGCATTTTTTCCACCGGCCTCACATGCATTGACCGCCTGATACTTCGTATAATCAAGCACATCCAATGCCTTTTCCAAATGCAGCTGTCTTAAATTTCCGAACTTGTCCCGTCTGTCAAAATCATACAGACGATAGGTACAGTTAGAACTCTGTTGTATCTCGCACACAAGCATTCCTGCACCGATCGCGTGCACCGTTCCCGCCTTAATAAAGAAAACGTCACCCTTTTTTGCCGGGATCCAGTTCAGTATTTCCAGTATCGAATTATCCCGGATGCGGCGTTCTACCTCTTCTTTTGTCACATCCCGGTTAAACCCACAGTATATGCCGGCATCTTTCTCGCAGTCCAGCACATACCACATTTCATTTTTACCGTATTCACCTTCATTTTCCAATGCATATTCATCATCGGGATGCACCTGTACAGATAATTTATCCCGTGCATCTATAAATTTCACCAGAATCGGAAAATTAGGTAATGACTGGCATTTCCAGCCCCAATACATCTTTCCGATCGTATCAAGATACACCGGAAATGGCATGCCTTTATGCCTGCCGCTTGTTACAATCGATGCACCTGCCTCATGGGCGGACAACTCCCAGCTTTCTGCCACAATATCATAATCACATCTTTTCTGATACATGGTCTTTAATTTATTACCGCCCCACAGATAATCTTTAAAAGCAGGAGAAAGCTTTACAAACGGTTCCACTTCATAACCAAGCTCTGTTTCTGTCAGGTCGCGGCTCTGTACGGAAACAATATCATTCTCCGTCACATTCTCACCCATGGACACTTCTATGACAGCCAGCGCATCTTCTCCGATATTCGTGATCTGATGTACTACATTTTCCGCCACCACAATACAGCTTCCTGCCTGATAGTCCGCTGTTTTTCCATCCAGCGTAATCCTGGCTGTGCCACGCACGACCGTCCAGCACTCTCTGCGGAATTCATGCTTATGCGCATATATTGTCTTGCCGGGACGTATCAGAATACGTTTTACCCTGTTTCCCGGTTCATCCACAAGCAGTTCATAAGTTCCCCATGAGCGGTAGGAAACACGTCCATCCTGAAAGAACGGGCTCAATTCCGTATGCTGGCTCATGATCTGTTTCAGATTCTCTGAATCGCCATCCTTTGCGACATAAACTGCATCCTTCGTATTGACGATATAAGCATTTTCCAAGCCGTCCGCCACCACGATACGTCTGCTGCATTCATTCAGAACCGTGACGTTCTTACAATCATTCGTGATCACATAGCCTTTATTGCAGATATAAGAATCAATCTGCGACAGATCCGCAAGGCTGCCTATATCATGCCAAATAAACTGACCGTGAACCACTTTAGCGATCTTTGTCTTTTCAAAAACGGCTTTTTCGATTGGCATCGCCGGCGCCTTCTGCATGACTTCTTTGGAAAAATAAAGTGCACCCTTCCGGCTTTTTCTTGCCTGATAAGTCTGATACAAAGACTGATAAACACCCGGCTCATATTCCACAAGCTGTTTTAAAATATCTCCCACCTGAAACAGAAACATTCCGGTGTTTACCAGATAATCGGTATTTTCGAAATTCCCCAGTGTTTTTTCATCCGGTTTTTCGGTAAAATCCAGAACATCCTGTCCTTCATACCGGATATACCCAAACCGTTGCTGAGGTTTCTCAAAATCCATTCCGATCGTTACCAGATATCCCATACGGGCAAGTTCTTTCGCCTGCATAACCGCATCTTTGTAATCTTCTCCTACTACAAGCTGATCTGCCCCTACTACAAATACAAGCTCAGACATCGCCAGCTGCATGATTGGAAGCATAATGGCAGCTGTCGTCTTTCGCCCAACGCCTTCATACACGCATCTGTAAGTAATATCCTGAAAGGATTTCATCTGATCTTCTATAATAAATTGATATTCTTCATTTGTTACTATAATGAACTCATCACAAAACGGAATATTCCTTGCAATGGTTTCCTGAAATAGTGAATGATTTTTTTGCAGCTTAATAAACTGCTTTGGATAATGCTGTCTGGAAAGCGGCCATAAACGGTCACCTTTTCCTCCTGCCAGTACTAAACATTTCATATACTATCTCCTATTTTATCCACTGTGCCCATTTTTTCCGGTACTCTTCCGGCGACATATTTTCGTTTTCTTTAAAAAGCTGATAGAACAAATCTGTATTACGGATACCTGATTCTGTTACAATTTCCTCTACCGGCTTAATGCTGAAGCGCAAAAGTTCCTTTGCAACCGTAAATTTACGATTCAGTATATAATCCCAGAGTTCTATTCCATAATGTTTTTTAAACTCTGTCTGGATATCCAGCTCGTTTGTCCCGAATTTTTCATCGATCTCATGCATCAGGTTATCATTTGTATAGTTCTCTGCTATATACGAACGGATTGCTTCAAACAATTCTTGAGATGCCTTCTGTTCTTTCTTTTTCATCTCCAGCACGATTACCGTCATCAGTTCTTTTAAAGACAGTGCAGAACGAAATTCGCCATAGATATCCTTTTGCTTCTGCCATGTCATAAGCTCTTCCAGTATTTCAACAAGCTTATCCGTTCTGCTGATATGGAAGACCGGTGTTTCATTTGCCTGTCTGAAGAAATCATAATATGCCTTTACCTCTGCGCCGTCAAAATGCACCCATCTGAGCTGCCATGGATCTACTTCACTGGAACAGTGCGCATAATCTTCTCTGCAGTCCACCCATGCACAGTCTCCTTCTTCGATCTTATATTCTTTTCCATGATCAGCCTTTAAAATGCCGCTTCCACTGACAACATACAAAAACAAGTAAGATTCTACATTTTCTCTTTCGCACCAATGCGGCTTTAATGACTTAAGTACACCTGTTTCCTGCACATAAGTCAGATTTTTCTTTGCGAAGCTGCCCGGTGTATGAAGCACACGGTCTGAACTTGTTACACCTTCCACGGAAAACAAATTTTCTTTATTCTCAAGTGCCATTATGCATCCTCCCCTACTCTTTCTCTCCAATACTCAAGGGTTTCTCTGATCGTCTGCTCCAGACTGATCCGCTGTTCCCAACCGGTTGTCTGTTTCAACTTTGTCGTGTCTGCTTCAATAATCGGTACGTCTACCGGACGCAGTTTATTGGGATCTACCTCAACTTTGATATCACATGATGAATTTGCAATGATCATATCCAATATCTCAGATATTGCCACTGCATGCCCGCTTCCGACATTATAAGTCTCACCGGCTTCCCCTTTTTGGATCAACAATCCATACGCCCTAACCACGTCTCTCACATCCGTAAAGTCACGTTTAGCAGCCAGATTACCTACATACATAACAGGCTCTCTAAGTCCTTTTTCTATCTCTGCTACCTGTTTGCAAAAGTCTGCCACTACAAAAAGAGGAGCCTGATTCGGTCCGATATGATTAAAAGCACGAACCATCATCAGATGCATATCATATGCCTTTGCATAAATACTGCCAATCATATTCTGGCATGCCTTTGTTGCGGCATAAATATTTCCCGGACGTAAATTATTATCTTCTTTGATCGGCGTCTCACCCGGTCTGATATGACCGTATTCCTCTCCTGATCCGATCAGAAGCACCTTAGGCTTATAATATAATTCTCTTACCGCATCCATCACATTCAGACTTCCTTTGATATTGACATCCACAGTAAGTCCCGGATTTTTCCATGCTACACTGACAGAGCTCTGCGCTGCCAGATGAATAATATAATCCGGTCTGACTGACATCAAAAGTTCCACCACATCATCCTTATTTAAAATATTCAGGTCATAAACTGCCATACCGTCCATACCTGTAAGCTTCTCATGTGGCAGCTTTGTCATTGCTACTTCCATGCCAAATTCATTTTGAAGTGCTGCTGCCAGATAACCGCCCACAAAACCGGCAGCTCCAACGATCAATACTTTACTCATATCTCTTACCATGAAAGGGAATCCCTTCCGAGATTCCCTTACCCTTATCTGCTATTTATTTTCGGTTTCTTATAATGCATTATATTTGATCTCTTTTGCTACAAGCTCAAGATCGTTCTTTACCATACGCTCTACAAGTTCATCGAAGGAAATATGTCTTTCCCAGCCAAGTACCTTGTCTGCCTTTGCCGGATTACCAAGAAGTACTTCAACTTCTGCCGGGCGGAAGAATTCTTTGTTGATCTTTACGATCACTTTGCCTGTTGCCTTGTCCTTACCGACCTCATCAACACCTGTTCCTTCCCATACAACGTCAATATCTGCTGCCTTGAAAGCCTTCTCTACAAACTCACGTACTGTTCTTGTCTCATTTGTGGCGATAACATAATCATCCGGTTTGTCCTGCTGCAGCATCAGCCACATTGCACGGACATAATCCTTGGAGTGCCCCCAGTCACGCTTTGCATCCATGTTACCAAGCTCTAAGTGATCCTGTACACCTAACTTGATACGTGCGACTGCATCTGAAATCTTTCTTGTAACGAATTCCTTACCGCGTCTCTCTGATTCATGGTTGAATAAGATACCGCTGCATGCAAACAGTCCATAGCTTTCACGATAGTTCTTTGTGATCCAGTGTCCGTATAATTTTGCTACTCCATATGGACTTCTTGGATAGAACGGTGTTTTTTCTGTCTGTGGCATTTCCTGTACAAGACCAAACATCTCAGATGTAGATGCCTGATAGAAACGGCATTCCGGTTTTACATTACGGATTGCTTCCAGCATGTTTGTTACACCAAGTGCATCGATCTGTGCTGTTGCAAGCGGCTGTTCCCATGATGTTGCCACGAATGACTGTGCTGCCAGATTGTATACTTCATCTGCCTGTGAGATCTTCATGGCATTGATCAGGCTGACAACATCTGTCATATCTGCATAAATAAAATGGATTTTATCTTTGATATGCTCTACATTACCGTAATCTACTACAGATTTACGACGCATGATACCATATACGTTGTAACCCTTCTCTAACAGAAGCTCTGCCAGATAAGAACCATCCTGTCCGTTAATTCCTGTGATTAATGCATTTTTCATTCTTTTTTCCTCCAAAACGTTGTACTCACACATTTCATTTATTTTATTCCATACAAGCTATGCCTGTCAAGCAATACCCTTAGCGATAACGCCAAATACAGTAAATTGCACGAAGTCCATCCCTGAATCCTATCTTTTTCCCCTCTTTTGTCGTTCTTGGATGATAGGAGATCGGTACCTCATGGATCCTGATCCTTTTCTTGGAAATCTTTGCTGTTATTTCCGGCTCAAAACCAAAACGCTCCTCTTCAATCGTAACACTCTGGATTACATCTCTGCGGAACGCCTTATAACAGGTTTCCATATCTGTCAGATGTTGTCTGGTAAACAGGTTGGACAGAAGTGTTAAAAATCTGTTGGCAAGATAATTGGCAAGATATCCCTTCTCCTGCTTCCGTAAAAAGCGGGAACCATATACCACCTTGGCTTTTCCTGCAAAAATCGGGGTTACAACCTTTGCATAATCCATTGGATCATACTCAAGATCCGCATCCTGTATGATCACTACGTCCCCTGTTGCATGTGCAAAACCTGTCCGCAGTGCAGCCCCCTTTCCTGCATTTTTCTCATGATAAACGATCTTGCTGACGATCGGTTTCACTTCTGTTTCCAGTATTTCCCGTGTACCGTCTGTAGAGCAGTCATCTATAACAATGATCTCCTTATTCGGGATTTCCGATTTCTGTACCAGTTTTACAATATTCAAAATATTATCTTTTTCGTTATAACATGGAATAACGACAGATAACACCTTTTCCTCTTTCACGCTCATACTTTCCTCACTTTGTTTCTGTTTTGCTTATTCAGTCTGTTCTATGCACCCTTATGGAACAATACCACGAAAATAGTTTGGATCAATATTTTAAAATCCAGAGTCAATGACCAGTTATCTATATATTCCAGATCATACTTCATGACCTCATCAAAATCCGTAACCTTACCTCTTCCATGCACCTGCCACATACCTGTGAGTCCGGGCGTAATGCATAGTCTCCTGCGATAATGGATATTATATCTTTCAAACTCATCTTCTGTCGGAGGTCTTGTCCCAACCAGACTCATATCCCCACGCAGGACATTATAAAACTGCGGCAGTTCATCCAGACTGGTTTTCCGCAGAAATTTACCCACCCTTGTGATCCGGGGATCATTTTCAATCTTAAAGATCGGCCCGTTCATCTCATTTTGAGACTCCAGCTTCCGCTTTTGTTCTTCTGCATCCACATACATGGAACGGAACTTATAAATATGGATTCTTCTGCCATTCTTACCAATTCTGATCTGTCCAAATAAAACCGGTCCTCTGGAATCAAGCTTGATCGCTAGTGCTATAAACGGAAACAATACAGCCGTGATCAGCAGACCTACCAGTGCCCCTACGATATCAACCGCTCTTTTTACAAAAACTCTTCTGTAATCCAGATATTGCAGTGAAAAGGTCATAACTGCAAAACCGGCAAATTTTCCAGCTGTTTTTCCCGCGAGATCCAGTTCCTCCATCTCTACGTTATAATGGCAGGTGATCCCCATTGCTTCAAAATCCATAATGATCTCTTTAATTGCTGTCTTACTTGCATCCGGCAGATAAATAAATACCTCATCCAGAATCATCTGCGTTGCCACATCAAATATCGTATCCGCATTAGCCACAACAGGAATGCCATCAATTTCTTTCCCAACCAGATTGGCATCCATGACAGAGATTGCGGTAATCTGATAATTCCATGCTTTATCCTTTTGAATGCGCTGCAAAAGCTGTGACACACATTCTTCCTGTGTAACGATCATGACTTTATCACTGCTTTTACTGTTTTTATAAAACAACAACATATATCTTTTGAATAATGTATGCAGGATATATGTTATGATAATGTTCAGAATAGAAAAATATCCAAACGTCAGACGCGAAAAATCATCTGCTATCTTTACCAGGAAAAGGAAACATCCGATTGCTACGCTCATTACAATATCATACTTGCATATCGCAATAAGTTCTACCATGTAGCCTCTTGTAAAAAACCCCCTGTTCCATTCTGTCATAACACCATACAGAACGCAAAAGAGCATAAGATATCCCCATACACTATAGTGAACATCCATATAAAAGACACTGCGGACATTACCGAATCTCAGGAATAAAGCCAAAAGGTATGCCAGGGTCACAGAAATCAGATCAATCAATATTAAACTGTATGTTTCTATCAATCTGTTTTTATGGTTAAACTGATGCATACTTTTTCCTTTTACCGCTTATCTTATACAGTTCTCAATTTTTTCCGCTGTACCGCTTCACTTTCTGACATATATTTCACACCTGTACCCAGTGATTCATACACATTCTGAATACGCTTGTTCAGCATGTCCATTGCATGAACCTCAAGGCTTGCCTTCTGGTCACTGCCCCACATGGAATGAGAAAGCGTTATATGTCTTTCGATACAGCAGGCGCCAAGTACAACCGCTGCTATCGTCGGTTCCAGATTTTCCTCATGCCCGCTATAGCCTACCAGACAGTCAAAACGATCTTTCAATGTCTGGATCATACGCATATTCAAATCCTTGACCGGCGCCGGATATGCACTGTTTGTATGCATCAGGATATAATCTCCATGTCCATATTTCTCCAACACCTCTACCGCATGGTCGATTTCATCCATTGTGGTCATACCAGTTGACAGAATGATCGGTTTTCCGGATCTTGCAGCTTCGGCAATCATTTCATCACGTCCATTGGATGCACTGGCGATTTTAATATACGGAATGTCATACTGTAATAAAAATTCCAAAGATGGCATATCCCACGGAGAAGCACTCCACGTCATTCCTTTATCTTTACAATAGGCATCTATGATATCATACTCCGGTTTTTCAAATTCTACTCTATATTTGTATTCCAAATATGTCATATCTCCCCATGGTGTTGACTTTGGAACGCTTTTCTGTGCCTCAGGCACTGCAAGTTCCGGTGTACGCTTCTGGTACTTCACATTGTTCCATCCGGTTGCATTTGCAGCATCCATCAGTTTTTTAGCAATATTGATATCACCATTATGATTAATCCCTATTTCTGCAATCATATAAGGACGGCTTGTCTCATTGATCACGTAGTCTCCGATATGAATTTCTTTATTTGCCATAATACTCTCCTAATTTGTCTGTTCTGCTTCTTTTCTTTGCAATTTATGTGCAAGGCTTACTATGCATATGATACACCAAAAGACTGCCTTTTGTAAATGACTGCCTGCTTTTATTTCATTGCATATAATGTAAAAAAGAGATATCCCTGTCAAGTCGCCTTCAAGGATATCTCCCATGTGTTTATTTTGCCTGTACCTGCTGTTCTTCCATAAATGCCAGATGAACCGCATCCGCGACCCTGGCAATATATTCGCTGTTTGTCGGTCTGCCTTTTCCGGTATGAGCAGAGAAGCCGAACATCTCTTCCATTGATCCAATATTGCCGCGCAGCCACGAAACTTCAATAGCGTTTCGTATGGCACGTTCTACCTTTTGTACGGATGTGTTATATTCCCTTGCAACATCCGGATATAACAGTTTTGTTACACTGCTTACTACTTCGATGTCCTGCTCAGAACGTAAAATAGCCGACCTCAGATAATGATAGCCCTTCAGATGCGCCGGAACTCCCAGACTCAACAGCAGTTTTGTTACATACATTTGTTTTTCCACACTTTTACACATTTTTTCATACTTCCCCCTCTATTGAGAAATAATAGA